>Ga0207709_10000188_pt1 | contig 82582 bp, 75 predicted proteins | sample KBSM34metaG_FD_184397 | JGI IMG/M metagenome (GOLD analysis project Ga0207709, IMG submission 184397) | Miscanthus rhizosphere microbial communities from Kellogg Biological Station, Michigan, USA - KBS M3-4 metaG (SPAdes) (version 2) | ecosystem: Host-associated > Plants > Roots > Rhizosphere >...
ATCCGTCGGCATATTCGACCAGCGAATGGACCAGCGACTGGCGATGCACGATGATCTCGATCCGGTCCGGGTCGACCGGGAACAGCCGCGCGGCTTCGATCAGCTCGAGCCCCTTGTTCATCATCGTCGCCGAATCGACCGAGATTTTGGCGCCCATTGTCCAATTGGGATGCGCCACCGCCTGTTGCGGCGTGACGTCGCGCATGCGCTCCAGGCTCCACTCGCGAAACGGTCCTCCGCTCGCGGTCAGGATGATGCGGCGGACGTGCTTCGCCTGGGCCGGATCGAAACATTGAAAGATAGCATTGTGCTCGGAATCGGCGGGCAGCAGCGTCGCACCGAAACGCCGCGCGGCGTCGACGACCAGCTCTCCCGCCGAAACCAGCGGTTCCTTGTTGGCGATCACCACGGTGCCGCCCTGCTCCACCGCTGCCATCACCGGACGCAGCCCGGCGCACCCGACGATCGCCCCGACAGTGAGGTCGGCCCCCGACCGCGCCGCATCGCACACCGCTTGCGCGCCGCCCGCGACCGCGGTGTCGGTCCCGCGCAATGCCTCGCGCAGCGCCGGCAGGCAGGTCTCGTCGGCGACCACCGCCAACTCGGCGCGCGTTCGCCGCGCTGCTGCCGCGAGGCGTTCGACATCGCAATTGGCAGTAAGTGCGCGCACGCCGAAGCGATCGGGCTCACGCTCAATCAGGTCGAGCGTGGATGTGCCGACCGATCCGGTCGCGCCTAGGATGGTGACGGTCTTCATGGGCGCCAGACGTAAAGTAGGGGAACGATGACAATCAGGAAGGCGGCCACCGGCGCCACCGGCACCAGCCCATCGAGCCGATCGAGCACGCCGCCATGGCCGGGGAACAACGCGCCGCTGTCTTTCCGCCCGGCGCGGCGCTTGAGCCAGCTTTCGAACAGGTCGCCGCCCTGGGCGAGCAACGCCAGGAACGGAGTCGCAAGCGTCAGCCGCACCGCCAGGCCATATTGCCAGTGCAGGAACCAGCCGAACGCCGTCGCCAGCGCGACGCCGCCGATCAGCCCGGCCCAGGTCTTGTTGGGGCTGATCATCGGCGCGAGCTTGGGGCCACCGATATATTTGCCGGCGAAATAGGCGCCGGTGTCGCACATCCAGACCAACGCCAGCGTCCACAGCGTGTAGATCAGCCCGAACTCGCGGTTTTCGCGAATGACCAGCAGCGCCAGGACCGGCATGCCGACATAGACCATGCCCAGCCCCAGCGCGCGGGGCTTGAACACCGCGGCGACGAACACCGCCGCGGCTCCGACGATCCCCAAAGCGAACCAGCCCGGCCCCCAGGCGGCGGGCGACATTACCGTTAACGGGACGACTAGGGTCAGCATCGCGCCGCGTTTGTCGCGAGCAGAAGCGCCGATCAGATCCGCCCATTCGGCGATCATGACCATCGCCATCGCCGCGACGACCAGCCAGAATATCCAATGGCCAAGCACGATCGCCGCGAGCGCCAGTGCCATTAGGCCCAGGCCGACCGCCGCGCGGATCAGCAGTTCGGGAGGGCGCTTCGACGGGCGCGCGGGACGGTCGCTCACAGGCCTCCGAAACGACGTTGGCGCCGCCCGAAAGCGGCAATCGCCTCGCTTAACGTTTCGGCATCGAAATCGGGCCATAAAGTGTCGACGAACAGCAATTCGGCATAGGCCGCCTGCCACAGCAGGAAGTTCGACAGCCGTTGTTCGCCCGACGTGCGGATCAACAGGTCGAGCGGCGGCAGATCGTGCGTATCGAGCAGGCTTTCGATTGCCTGGGTATCGATATCCTCGATCGCCAAGGTGCCGTCGCGGACACGGCGCGCCAGTTCCCGGGCAACACCTGCCAATTCTGCTTGCGATCCGTAATTGAGCGCTATCGCCAGCAACGGCCCGGTATTGCCCGCTGTCCGCCCTGTCGCATCGTCGATCATTGCGACCAGATCGGGGGAGAAGCGGCGATAATCGCCGATCACCCTCAGCCGCACATTCTCCCGGACCAATTCGTCGAGGTCGCTGCGGATAAAATGCCGCAGCAATCCCATCAGATCGCCGACTTCCTCTTCGGGACGGCGCCAGTTCTCCGACGAGAAAGCGTAGAGCGTCATCGCCTCGATCCCCATCGCGCGGGCGGCGCGGGTGACCTTGCGAACCGCCTCGACGCCCTGGCGATGTCCGGCCAGACGCGGCAGGTGACGCTTCTTCGCCCAGCGTCCATTGCCGTCCATGATGATGGCGATGTGGCGCGGCAACACCGCGCTCGAATCGGCCCGCGCCACATCGGTGACGGCCACCGGCGTCACTGGCCCAGAATTTCCTTTTCCTTGGCCGTCGCCGCCGCGTCGATATCGGCGATCGTGCTGTCGGTCAGCTTCTGGACCTCGGTCTCGTGACGCTTGCGCTCATCCTCCGAAAATACGCCCTTCTTCTCGTCGGTCTTGAGCGAATCCATCCCATCGCGGCGCACGTTGCGCGCCGCGATCCGCGCCTTTTCCGCATATTGCCCCGCCAGCTTGGCGAGTTCCTTGCGACGCTCCTCGGTCAGATCGGGGATCGGCAGGCGCAGCGTGTTACCGTCGTTGATCGGGTTGAGGCCGAGACCCGCCGATCGAATCGCCTTTTCGACCGGCCCGATGTTCGATTTGTCCCACACCTGAACCGACAGCATCCGCGGCTCGGGCGCGGAGACGGTCGCGACCTGATTGAGCGGCATATGCGATCCATACACCTCAACCGTCACCGGATCGAGCAACGCAGTCGAGGCGCGGCCGGTCCGCAACCCGCCGAGATCGTGCTTCAGCGCTTCGACCGCACCCGCCATGCGGCGTTCCAGATCGGCCTTGTCATAGGCGGCCATGTATCATCCTTCCCTTTGTACCACCGTCGAAACGCCCTCTCCGCGCAGCACCGAGGCGAGATTGCCCGGCTCGCGGATGTTGAACACCACGATCGGAATATTGTTGTCACGGCACAAGGCGATCGCGCTTGCATCCATGACTTTGAGATTGTCTGCTAGAACTGTATCGTAACTAACGGTTTCATAACGCTTTGCTGACGAGTCTTTCTTCGGGTCAGCATTGTAAACGCCGTCGACGGACGTGCCCTTGAACAGCGCATCGCAGTTCATCTCGGCCGCACGCAGCGCAGCGCCGCTATCGGTCGTGAAGAAAGGCGAGCCGACTCCCGCGGCGAAGATCACCACGCGGCCTTTTTCAAGGTGACGCATCGCGCGACGGCGAATGAACGGTTCGCACACCGACTGCATCGGAATGGCCGATTGCACGCGGGTATCGACGCCAACCTGTTCAAGCGCGTTCTGCACCGCCAGTGCGTTCATCACCGTCGCCAGCATGCCCATATAGTCGGCGGTCGCCCGCTCGATGCCCTTGGCCGCGGCGGACAGCCCACGAAAGATGTTGCCGCCGCCGACCACGACGCACAATTCATGCCCGGCTTCCCTGGCATCCTTGATCTCGCCCGCGACGCGCGCGGTGACTGTCGGATCGATCGCCAGCCCTCCCTCACCCATCAGGACCTCGCCCGAGAGTTTCAGGAGGATACGTTTATAAGCGGGGCTGGACATCTACACCTTCGGGTCGTGAAGTGGCGCGGACCTTAGGAGCGCTGCGCTCCGAAGCCAAGCGGTTAGCGTTTGTTTTGAAACGCGCTGAGGGCGCGTTTCGCGGCACCAGCCCGCTCCCCCACCCGACCTCCCATAGAATACCCTGATTGGGAGGTCGGGTGGGGGAGCGGGCTGGTGCGGTCTCAAAACTCGCTCTTTCGCGAGCTTTCAAACAGACGCTTAGCGGATACGAAAAAGGGCCGCGCCTCGCGACGCGGCCCCTTCTTCCATCGAGACGTCGGATCAGGCCGGCTGAGGCACGCCCGACGCCGCCGCGACTTCCGCCGCGAAGTCCGATTCTTCCTTCTCGATGCCTTCGCCGAGCTGGAAGCGGACATAGTCCTTCAGCGCGATCGGCGAACCGGCGTCCTTGGCGGCCGCGGCGACCACGTCGGAGATCTTGGTCTTGCCGTCCATCACGAACAGCTGGCTGACCAAAGCGTTCTCCTTGCGATACTTGGCGATCGCGCCGTCGACCATCTTGGCGACGATCTCGGCGGGCTTGCCGCTCTCCGACGCCTTTTCCTGGGCGATCGCGCGCTCGCGCTCGATCACTGCCGGGTCGAGGTCTTCCTCGTTGAGCGCCAGCGGGAAGGCCGCGGCGATGTGCATCGCCAGCTGCTTGCCGAGCGCTTCGAGCTTGTCGGCCGGAGCCTCGCTCTCGAGCGCGACGAGCACGCCGATCTTGCCCAGGCCCGGCGCCTGCGCGTTGTGGACATAGGGCACGACCGCGCCCTTGCTCACTTCGAGCTTCTTGGCGCGGCGCAGCGTCTGATTCTCGCCGATCGTCGCGATGTTGTTGGTCAGCACTTCCTCGACGGTCTTGCCGCCCAGCGATGCAGCCTTGATCGTCGCGATGTCGTCGCCCAGTTCGAGCGCGACCGAGGTCACGTCGCGGACGAAGGTCTGGAACTGATCGTTCTTGGCAACGAAGTCGGTTTCCGAATTGACCTCGACCGCGGCACCCTTGGTGCCAGAAACCTCGACGCCGACCAGGCCCTCGGCCGCGGTGCGGCTCGATTTCTTGGCGGCGGCCGCGAGGCCCTTGGTGCGCAGCCAGTCCAGCGCGGCGTCCATGTCGCCGCCGGCTTCGCCCAGCGCCTTCTTGCAGTCCATCATGCCCGCGCCGCTCTTCTCGCGCAGGTCCTTGACCATTGCTGCCGTGATGTCGGCCATGTCTTCGATCCTTCTAGTCAGAATGTAGTTGCGGGCGAGGCGGGGCGTTGTCGCCCTACCCCGCCCGCATGACGGTTAGGCGACGGCTCAGGCGTCGATCTGACGCTCACCCTCGGCGGCCATGTCGGCCTGCTGCGCCGCGTCGGCGACGACCGGCTCGGCGTTGAGCGCTTCCTCGGCCGGGGCCGGTTCGACGGTCAGCGCTTCCTCGACCGGCGCTTCGACCTGGGCACCCAGGTCGACGCCGGCATTGGCCTGGCGCTGCTGGCCGCCACGAGTCGCGGCGATGGCGATCGCCTCGCAATAAAGGCGGATCGCGCGGGCGGCGTCATCGTTCGCCGGAACCGGGAACGCGATGCCGTCGGGCGAGACGTTCGAATCGAGGATCGCCACGACCGGGATACCCAGCGTGTTGGCTTCCTTGATCGCCAGCTCTTCCTTGTTGGCATCGATCACGAACATCACGTCGGGCACGCCGCCCATGTCGCGGATGCCGCCGAGCGACAGTTCGAGCTTGTCCTTCTCGCGGGTGAGCTGCAGCACTTCCTTCTTGGTCAGGCCGTGTGTGTCGCCCGAGAGCTGCTCTTCGAGCGCCTTGAGGCGCTTGATCGAGTTGGAGATCGTCTTCCAATTGGTGAGCATGCCGCCCAGCCAGCGATGGTTGACGAAATGCTGACCGGCACGACGCGCGGCGTCAGCGATCGGCTCCTGCGCCTGGCGCTTGGTGCCGACGAACAGGACCTTGCCGCCCGCCGCGACCGACGAGCTGACGAATTCGAGCGCACGCGCGAACAGCGGCACGGTCTGCGACAGGTCGATGATGTGGACGCCGTTGCGATCGCCGAACAGATACGGCTTCATCTTCGGGTTCCAGCGGTGAGTCTGGTGGCCGAAATGCGCGCCCGTTTCGAGCAATTGCTGCATGGTGACGACAGGTGCCGCCATAGGGATAACTCCTTCCGGTTGTGCCTCTGGGAAGCGGGAACCGAAATCCTGTAAATCCCCGCGCCAATCACGGCGGAGGCAGGTCCGGCACCGGGTTATGATGCTTCCCATGCGGGTTTGAGGCGCGGCCCCTAGTCCAAAGTCCGGAGAAAGGCAAGCGACTCAGGCGCACGCTCGCCGGACTTGCGTCGGCCCGCCAACGCTATTCATGATATGTTCCGTTTTTCGCTTGACGGACGGAACATCAACAGAACATACAGCGATCATCCACAGGACGCGGAACATCCGAATCGCCCGATGGTTGGTTCGGCAGGGATCGCGATCCGTCCAAAGGGGAAGTCGCAATGTTCACGCTCGTTGCTATCCTGATGTTCGCCGGGGCGCTGTTCGCGGCGGGCGCGACGATTTATTCGACCGTCGTCCCAGCATTGCCCAGCATCCAGGCCGCGCTTGCCGGCAAGGGTCGTGGATCGATCGTTCCGCCCCTGCAGCCGCGTCATGCCGCGACGACCATCAGGGTAACGGTGCGGTCGGTTTCAGCGCAGCCGACATATTGGCGCGTTGCTGCCTGATCCGTGCATAATTGCGCGCGCTGAACGGGATCAGCGCCAGATAGATCACGCACACGCCTACCAAGGTCGGCCATGGCGCCGAGATGAGTGCCACACCGATAGCGACGATCACTGCCAGCGCCTCGAACCGGATGTTCCGCCGCAACCTCAGCGACGCCCAGCTGAACGTCGCGATGCTCGAAATCATCAGCAGCGCGATAAATGCCATCCAGGGTGCAACCACCCACCATTCACGCAGCCAACCACTCAGTTGGGGCAGCCCCGTCTCTTCGGCGACAAACCACAGATAGAGCGGCAACATGGCGCCGATCGCTCCAGCCGGCGCAGGCACGCCGGTCATGAACCCGGCCGCCTTGCGCGGCTGTTCGGTCGCGTCGATCTGGGCGTTGAAGCGTGCGAGCCGCATCGCGCAAAACACCGCGAACAGCAATGCGCAAATCCAACCGAAGCGCGGTGCGTTGGTCAGCGACCATAGATAGAGGATCAAGGCAGGAGCGACCCCGAACGAAATCGCATCACTGAGCGAATCGAGTTCGGCACCGAACCTGCTGGTGCCGCGCAACAGGCGCGCAACCTGTCCGTCCACGCCGTCGAGCGCGCTGGCGATCAGGATCATCACGACTGCCATGTGCCAATCCTGCGCGATGGCAAAGCGAACCCCGGTGAGTCCCGAACAGAGCGCGAGCGCGGTAAGCGCATTGGGCGCGATCGCGCGGAGCGGTAGGCCGGCAGGAAGGCGACGGACGGGACGCCTCACTACCCATCAACCATTGCAAAAGGGATCGAGGACGTCGTCACTGGGTCACGCCGCTCAACGTCTCACCGCCGATCCGGCCGATGATCGTCTCGCCCGCGACGGTGCGCTGGCCCAGAATCACCTGACAGGCGGTGTCGGGGGGCAGGAACACGTCGACCCGGCTGCCGAAACGGATGAGTCCGACGCGCTGGCCGGGAGCGACCATGTCGCCTTCCTTGACGAAGGCGACGATGCGGCGCGCGACGAGCCCGGCTATCTGGGTGAAGCCGATCAGCCGGCCATCCTTGCCTTCGACGACGAGGTGCTGGCGCTCATTCTCCTCGCTCGCTTTGTCGAGGTCGGCATTGAGAAACTTGCCAGAAATATAGACGACGCGACGGATGATCCCCTGGATCGGCGTGCGGTTCACATGGACGTCGAACACGCTCATGAAGATCGACACGCGGATCAGCGGCGCCGTGCCCAATATGTCGAGCTCCGCCGGCGGCACGATCGGCTGGATCATCGTCACCAGTCCGTCGGCTGGCGCGATCACCAGCGTGTCGTCGCGCGGCGTGACGCGGATCGGATCGCGGAAAAAGGCGGCGACGCCCAGCGTCAGGAACGCCAGCGGCCAGAACAAGACTTTCCAGATGACCAGCGACAATAACGTCGCGACGGCGGCGATGATGACATAGCGCCGTCCTTCCGGGTGCATTGCCGGAAAGCGCCACTTGACGGTGGTCGTGCCGATTTCCGGCGGATCTAGTGAAGGCATGGGCGTCGTCTAACCGTGTTGCCTGTGCGGTACAATGCGTGGGAAGCAGGTTGGGCTCCACGCGCGACGTTGCGGGCTTGGGTCTGTACTCGCTTAACGCAAGGTCGTGACGGAGCCGATTTTGGTGTCCGGCTAGGAGCAAGGAGGGAGCGATGCTGATAGCATCGTGACCGACGCGCGACGACGTCCGGGCGCCAAAATCGGCCCGCCGCTTCGCGGTTGCCCGCAGGAGCCCGCCGAGCATCGTCTCTTGCTTGCGCGTAGCTTCAGCTACGCGACTACGCTGCGCTCCTCGTCGGCGGGCTCCTGCGGGCAATCACGATCCTCGCGCTAAGCGAGTACAGACCCAAGCGCTTGACCCCCCTCCCCGCTTCACCCTAGAGGCCCGACCAAACCCCATCAGGAAAGCGGATATGGCGAAGATCAAGGTGAAGACGCCCGTCGTGGAGATCGACGGCGACGAAATGACGCGGATCATCTGGGAATGGATTCGTGAACGCCTGATCAAGCCCTATCTCGATATCGACCTCGATTATTACGATCTCGGCATCGAGCATCGCGACGCGACCGACGACAAGGTCACCGTCGACAGCGCCAAGGCGATCCAGAAATACGGCGTCGGCGTGAAGTGCGCGACGATCACCCCCGACGAGCAGCGCGTCGAGGAATTCAGCCTCAAGAAGATGTGGAAGTCGCCCAACGGCACGATCCGCAACATCCTGGGCGGCGTCGTCTTCCGCGAGCCGATCGTGATCTCCAACGTCCCGCGCCTGATCCCCGGCTGGACCAAGCCGATCGTGGTCGGCCGTCACGCCTTCGGCGATCAGTATCGCGCGACCGACTTCCGCGTTCCCGGTCCGGGCAAGCTGACCATGACCTGGGTCGGCGACAATGGTGACAAGATCGAGGAGGAAGTGTTCCAATTCCCCTCGTCGGGCGTCGCGATGGGCATGTACAATCTCGACGATTCGATCCGCGATTTCGCGCGCGCGTCGATGCACTACGGCCTCAACCTGAAGTGGCCGGTGTACCTGTCGACCAAGAACACCATCCTCAAGGCCTATGACGGCCGCTTCAAGGACCTGTTCCAGGAAGTGTTCGAGGCCGAGTTCGCCGACAAGTTCAAGGAAGCGAACATCACCTACGAGCATCGCCTGATCGACGACATGGTCGCCTCGGCGCTCAAATGGTCGGGTGAATTCGTCTGGGCCTGCAAGAATTACGACGGCGACGTCCAGTCGGACCAGGTTGCGCAGGGCTTCGGCTCGCTCGGCCTGATGACTTCGGTCCTGCTCTCCCCCGACGGCAAGACCGTCGAGGCCGAAGCCGCGCACGGCACGGTCACGCGTCATTACCGCCAGCATCAGCAAGGCAAGGCAACCTCGACCAACCCGATCGCGTCGATCTTCGCCTGGACCGGCGGCCTCAAATATCGCGGCAAGTTCGACGGCACGCCCGATGTGACGCGCTTCGCCGAGGAACTCGAAAAGGTCTGCATCGAAACCGTCGAGAGCGGCAAGATGACCAAGGACCTCGCGCTGCTGATCGGCCCCGATCAGGCGTGGATGACCACCGAGCAATTCTTCGAGGCGGTTCGCGAAAATCTCGAAACACGGATGGCCAGCTGGGCTTGAGTTGAGCGTAATCCTTCTCCCCTTGTGGGAGAAGGATAGCGCAGCTCGGCGGCTCGCCGCCTAGCGAAGCTTGGATGAGGGGCGCGGCGCAAAGCGCCGCGCGACCGCTACGCGGTCGCCCCTCGCCCTCCCAAGAAGTTTCATATTCCAAGCCATTCCAGCCCGCCGGGCAGATCCTCGGCGGCATAGTCGACCTGCAGAACCCTTCGGCGTCGCGGTTCAGTCGCCATATCGGATGCATGTAGGATCGGCGTCGAATACGCCCAGATATCGCCGGCCTCCGCTAGACACGCGACCACCCCGTGCCGCGCGACGGCGTCTTTGATCGCCGTTTCCAGCACCCTTCCCAACAAATGCGACCTCGGCGCGATCAGTAGCGGCGCGTTGGTCGCCGGCACCGGGTCGAGGTGGATGCGGATCGTCAACATCCGTTCGAGCAAGCCGATTGGCGGCGCGACATGCAGCAATCCCGATTTGGTCGTCCACGGCCCAAAGCCCGGCACTTCTTCGCGATTCCTTACAACGATGGTGCGGTCCTGGTGCCAGCCGAGCGCCCAATTGGTCGCCGTCGACTTGTCGAAGAGGATCATGCGTACCGGCCGGGTTGCCGGTCCCAATGCGCGAGCCACGCGGACGCCGATTGGTCCTCCGGCCCCGAGCAAGTCGCTCAGCATCTGGATACCGGTCAAACGGATTCCGGCATGATCGCCGGGCTGGTTTGCCAGCGCCTGGACGATCGCCTCAAGATGCCGCGATGCAGCGCTCGGCCAAAGCTCCGCGCCATCGCGATCGAGCGTCAGGACACGGTCTTCCGCCGGTGTCGCGCTCATCCCTTGGCCTCAGGCGAACGCACATGTTCGGGCCGAAAGCCCATGCCGATCACTTGCGCGGGAATGCGCCGCAACAGCGGAATGCGGTCGAGCAGCTTAGCGGCTAGCGGCGGGCCGTCCATCGGTTCGGTGCTGGCGAGGAGTGGCGCGACGACGGTGTCCTGCACCATTCGCTGCATTCCCTGGGTCAGTTTGACCGCTCGGATGCGGCGGTCGTACACCTTGTGGAGCAGCGGATCCGGGTCCTCGCCTGCCGCCATCGGCGCGGCCAGGATATTCGCCGCGGCGACCGCATCCTGCACCGCCAGATTGATCCCGACGCCGCCGATCGGTGACATTGCGTGCGCGGCGTCGCCGATCACGAGCAAACCCGGCCGGTCCCATTTATCGAGGCGGTCCACTGTCACAGCGAGCAATTTGACGTCATCCCAGCTCGTCACGCCCCGATCGACCGTCGCGGTTTCCGGTCCGATCGCGCGCACCCGATCGCGGAAGGCGTCGAGCCCCTCGGCCCTGATCTTCTCGGCGCCGCCCTTGGGGAAAACGAAGGCGCATTGATAATAATCGCCGCGATCGATCAGGACGAACAATATGCCGGTGTCGAACACGCCCATTGTGTCGTTGTCGGGCTTCGCAACCTTGGGAATGCGGAACCAAAAGACGTCCATCGGCGCGCCGATCACGGTCGTGGGCAAGCCGTCGCGGTGCCGCGAATCGCGACCATCCGCCGCGATCGTCAGCCGCGCCCGGATTTCCTCGCCTTCCCCTGTCCTGACCCCGCATACGCGCCCACTCGCCTCGATCAGCTCGGCACCTTCGCAGCTTTGGCGCAGGTCGAACGTGGGATAGCGCCGCGCCGCGTCGGCGACGAAATCGAGGAAATCCCATTGCGGCATCAGCGCGACGTACGGCGCTGGGACATTGAGATGCGTCAGGTCGACGATCTGCAAGTCGCGACCAGCGATCCGCGCGCCCAATCGTTCGATCTTCTGGTGCGGGCGCTGGAGCAATTCGTCGAGCAGGCCGAGTTCGCTGAAGATGCGCAAGGTCGAGGGGTGGACGGTATCGCCGCGAAAATCGCGCAGGAAGTCCTTGTGCTTCTCCAGCACGATCGTCTTCAGACCGGCGCGCGCGAACAGCAATCCAGCCACCATGCCCGCCGGTCCGCCGCCGATGATGCAGATATCCGTTTCAGTCATGACCTGACAAACTCTCTCCGGCCTGCTTTGATACCGCCATGGCAATTGGTCTCGACAACAAAGGGTTCAGCGACGCGCTAGTGATTCTCGGTGCGGCAGGCATCGTGATCCCCGCTTTCGCGCGGTTCAAGGTCAGTCCGGTGATCGGGTTCATCCTGGTCGGCATGCTGGTCGGCCCGGCGGGACTGGGCGCGTTGGTCGGGCAGCAACCGTGGCTCTACCATATCACCATCTCCGATCCGCATGCGATCGAGCCTTTTGCCGAGTTCGGCATCACGTTGTTGCTGTTCTCGATCGGGCTCGAGCTCTCGCTGAAAAGACTCTGGGCGATGCGGGGCGCGGTGTTCGGGATCGGCGCGGCTGAGTTGCTGGGCTGTGCCGCGGTGATCGGCGTGGCGCTGCTGGTCACCGGAAACCCCTGGGGAGCCGGTCTGGGCCTTGGCCTGGCGCTGGCATTGTCGTCGACCGCCTTGGTGCTGCCGATCGCGGGGACGACCAGCCCGGTGGGCCGAATCGCCTTCGCGATGCTGTTGTTCGAGGATCTGGCGCTGGTGCCGATCATCTTCGGCCTGGGGGCAATGGGCGGGCGCGGCGGCGATATCGTCAGCGTCCTGATCTGGGGCGCTGTCGCGATCGCGGCAATCTTCCTGTTCGGCCGCTTCCTGCTGCCGCGGCTGTTCGCCCAGGCAGCACGGACCAAGAGCCCCGAACTCTTTCTGGCCATCTCGCTCTTGGTCGTAATCGTCGCCAGCCTCGCGACGACCGCTGCCGGCCTGTCCCCTATCGTCGGGGCGCTGCTCGCGGGCGTGTTGATCGCCGAGACCGAATATCACAACGAAGTCGAGGTCATCACCGCGCCGTTCAAGGGGCTCGCGCTCGGTGTGTTCCTGATCACCGTCGGCATGAGCCTGAGCCTCGACACGCTCATCGATCATTGGGGCGACTTCGTGCTGGCACTGCTCGGCGTAGTCGCCGCGAAGTCGATCGTCACCTTCGCGCTGCTCAAGCTGTCAAAGGCACGCAACGGCGTCGCTGCGGAAACCAGTCTCCTGATGTCCAGCCCGTCTGAGACGACGCTGATCGTGCTTGGGACGGCCGCCGGCGCCGGGCTCATCGCGGCACAGGACGCGGCGTTCTGGCAGACGGTGACCGCGCTCGGCCTCACGATCACGCCGGCGCTTGCCGAGATAGGCCATGTCGTGTCGCGCCGTCTGGAAGCGCGCGAGCGACTCGCTCCCGACCTTCAGCTTGCCGAGGAAGGACCGGGCACCGTGGTGATTGGCTTCGGCCGCGTAGGGCGGATGGTCGCCGATATGCTGCGCGAGCACGGCCAGCCCTATATCGCGGTCGAAGCCGACATCGATGCGGTCAACGCCGCTCGAGAGGAAGGCTATTCGGTGCTGTTCGGCGACGTGTCGCGCGGCGAGCTGGTCGACCGCCTCAATCTCGGCCGCGCCAAGGCGCTGGTGCTGACGATGGACGATCCGGTGCTGACGGCACGTCTGACCAAGCGCGTCCGCGGCTGGGTCCCGAACCTGACGATCGTCGCGCGCGCTCGCGATGCGTCGCATGCCGCGGAACTCTATCGGGCGGGTGTCACCGACGCCGTGCCCGAAACGCTGGAAAGCTCGCTCCAGCTTTCCGAAGCGGTGCTGGTCGAATTGGGCGTCGCGATGGGCCCGGTGATCGCCTCGATCCACGAAAAGCGCGACGAATTGCGTAAGTCGATCAAGGAAGAAGCCGGGCTCGACCGCGAACCGCGGCTGCGTCGGGCAAGGAAAGCGGAAATGCCCTAGGACAGGCTCAGACGAGCGCGGCCTTCACCGCCGCGACCGCCTCGTCGCCCTTGCCGCCATCGGGACCACCGCCTTGCGCCATGTCGGGACGGCCGCCGCCGCCCTGCCCGCCAAGCACCTCGACCGCCTTGCGCAGCAGGTCGACCGCATTGAATCGCCCGGTCAGATCGTCGGTGACGCCGACCGCGATAGAGGCGCGACCGTCATTGACCGCGACCAGCACCGCGACACCCGATCCAATCCGTGTCTTGGTCTCGTCGACCGCGCCGCGCAGGCCCTTGGGGTCGAGCCCGTCGACCACCTGGCCGACGAAATTGATGCCATTGACCTGTTCTGGCCCGGCCGGGGCCGCACCGCCGCCGCCACCCAGCGCCAGCGCCTTCTTGGCTTCGGCCAATTCGCGCTCGAGCCGGCGGCGATCCTCGACCAAAGCCGCGACACGCGCCGGTACTTCGTCGGGCGTCGCCTTGAGCACGGCCGCGGTTTCGCGCAATTTCTCATCCCGGCTAGCCAGATAGGCCCGTGCTGCCTCGCCGGTCAGCGCCTCGACGCGGCGAACGCCCGACGACACAGCGCCTTCACTCACCAGCTTGAACAGGCCGATATCGCCGGTCGCGCTGACATGCGTGCCGCCGCACAATTCCAGGCTGTAGATCGACTTGCCGTCAGGCGCGCGGCCCATTGAGACGACGCGAACCTCGTCGCCATATTTCTCGCCGAACAGCGCCATCGCGCCTTCTTCGATCGCTTCTTCGGGAGTCATCAGCCGGGTCGAGACGGCGTCGTTCTGGCGGATATAGGCGTTCACATCGGCCTCGACCTCGGCCAGCCGGGCAGGATCGATTGCGGTCGGCTGCGAGAAGTCGAAACGTAGCCGTTCGGGTGCGACCAACGAGCCCTTTTGCGCGACATGCGTGCCGAGCCGTTCGCGCAATGCCGCATGCAGCAAATGGGTCGCCGAATGATTGGCACGGATCGCATTGCGGCGCTCGCCATCGACCACGAGGTGAATGGCGTCGCCGATCGCGACTTCGCCCGCCTCGATCTTGGCACGATGGGCCCAGAGCCGGCCGAGATGCTTCTGTGTGTCGAACACGCGGCCCTTCAGCCCCTTGTCGTTGCTCGCGATACCGGCGTCGCCGACCTGACCGCCGCTCTCGGCGTAAAAGGGCGTCTGATTGAGCACGATGTCGACTTCATCGCCGGCGACAGCCTTGTCGACGCGCGCGCCGTCCTTGATCAGGGCGACGACCTCACCCTCGCCTTCCTCCGACGTATAGCCGATGAACTCGGTACCGCCCTTTTCCTCGACCAGATCGTACCAGAGTTCGTCCGACGCCTTTTCGCCCGACCCCTTCCAGGCGGCACGCGCGGCGCGCTTCTGCTCGGCCATGGCGGCGTCGAAGCCTTCGCGATCGACCTGCAGGCCTTGCGCGCGCAGTGCATCCTCAGTCAGGTCATAGGGAAAGCCGAACGTGTCGTAGAGCTTGAACGCGGTTTCACCGGCCAGGGTCGAGCCCTGCGCCATGCCGGCGGTCGCTTCGTCGAGCAGCTTGAGCCCTTTGTCGAGCGTGCGGCGGAACTGCTTTTCCTCCTGCTGCAGGGTCGCTTCGATCAGCGGCTGCGCGCGGATCAGTTCGGGATAGGCCGCGCCCATTTCGGCGACCAATGCCGGGACCAGCCGATGCATCAGCGGATCCTTCGCCCCCAGCAGGTGCGCGTGCCGCATCGCGCGGCGCATGATGCGGCGGAGCACATAGCCGCGGCCTTCATTGGCCGGCAGCACGCCATCGGCGACCAGGAAACCCGACGAGCGCAAATGATCGGCGATCACGCGATGACTCGCTTGCTGCTCGCCGACGGCCCGGGTGTGCGTCAGCGCCTCGGACGCGGCGATCAGCGCCTTGAACGTATCGGTGTCGTAATTGTCGTGGACGCCCTGCATTACCGCGGCGACGCGCTCGAGCCCCATGCCGGTGTCGATCGACGGCTTGGGCAGATTGCCGACGATCTCATTGGCCTCCTGCTCGAACTGCATGAACACCAGATTCCAGATCTCGACGAAGCGATCGCCATCCTCGTCGGCCGATCCCGGCGGGCCACCCGGAATATGGTCGCCATGGTCGAAGAAGATCTCCGAGCACGGGCCGCACGGGCCATTGTCGCCCATCGCCCAGAAATTGTCCTTGGTCGCGATGCGGATGATCCGCTCTTCGGGCAGGCCGGCGATCTTCTTCCACAGGTCGAACGCTTCGTCGTCGGTATGATAGACGGTGACGGTCAGCCGGTCGGGATCGATCCCCCATTCCTTGGTCAACAACCCCCAGGCGAGCGTGATCGCGCGCTCCTTGAAATAATCGCCGAACGAGAAATTGCCGAGCATCTCGAAAAACGTGTGGTGGCGGGCGGTATAGCCGACATTGTCGAGATCGTTGTGCTTGCCGCCGGCGCGGACGCATTTCTGGCTCGACGTCGCGGTCGAATAAGGCCGCGATTCCAAGCCGGTGAAGACATTCTTGAACGGCACCATGCCGGCGTTGACGAACATCAGGGTCGGGTCGTTCTGCGGGACCAGCGGCGCCGATTGCACGGCGGTGTGGCCGTTGGCGGCGAAGTAGTCGAGAAAACTGCGGCGGATGTCGTTTGTCGAGCTCATGGCCGCGACTTAGGGGACAGGCGAGCGCTACTCAAGCCGGTGGTGTGCGACAGCGAACGGCGATATGATGCGCAGGCGTCACGATTGGGGAAATGACCGATGCGCCTCTCGCTCCTCGCCCTTCCGCTGCTCGCGCTGATCCCGGCATCCGTCGGTGAAGCGACCATGCGACCGAGCGCCGCCGACCTGCTGGCCAGCATCTCGATCTGCGGAGATGATTTGCCGGTGGGCGCGACGCCGCAGCTCTATCCCGGTTACGGCAGTGGCGGGTTCCCGATCACGACCGGCAATCCGCGCGCGCAGGCGTTCTTCGACAACGGCATGCAGCTTGCTCATGCCTTCTCGCACGGTGCCGCGAGTGCTGCCTTTGCCGAGGCGGCCAAGCTCGATGCCAAGTGCGCCATGTGCCAATGGGGCGCGGCGTGGAGCGACGGGCCGACGATCAATTTCCCGATCGGCGCCGATCAACAGAAAGGCGCGCTCGCCAAGGTACTGGCCGCAGAGAAGCTACTGACCCCGCAATCACCGCAGCGCGAGCGCGATCTGATCGCCGCCCTCAAGCTTCGTTATGTCGACGGCGGCGGCAAAGGCGCCGGCGACCTGGCCTTCGCCAAGGCGATGGACGCGCTGACGCTACGCTATCCGCAGGATGACGAGATCGCGACCATCGCGGCCGACGCCTGGATGATCCCGACGGCGCTGACCAGCGGCACCGCCAATCTGCCGCGCGCTGTCGCGCTGCTCGAAGGCGTCCTCAAGCGCAATCCGGACTATACGCCGGCGATCCACTTCTACATCCACGCCACCGAGATGAGCGGTTTCCCCAAACGCGCGGAGCCCTATGCCGACAAGCTTGGCAGGCTGGCGCCGGCGTCCAGCCACTTGATCCACATGCCATCGCATACTTTCTATTGGGTCGGCCGCTATCAGGATGCCGCCGACGTGAATGTCAGCGCAGTCGACCTCGGCCAAAGCGACGCGCGGATTGCGGGGCTGGTCGAGCCCGGCCAGGTCTGGATGCTCCCCTATCACGGCCATAACGTGCAGTATGGAGTCGGCGGGGCGTTGATCTCTGGCGACGGCAAGGCGGCGCTGGCGCTCAGCGATCCGCTGATCGCGGCAACCGCCAGCCTGCCCGATCCGAACAATCTGTTCCTCCAGATGGGCGTCGGCACCGCCTATTTCGCCGAAGGCCGCTTCGCCGACCCGGCCAAGGTGTTGGCACTGCCCGATCCCGGCGAGAAACAGCCCTATGTCCGGCGATATTGGCTCTACGCGCGCGGCGAGGCGCAGGCCCGGATGGGCAACGCTGCGGGCGTCCGTGCCGAACGCGCGAAGATCAGCCTGCCGCCACTGCCGGACAAGCCCGACGATCTTGCCAACCAATCGCGGCAACTCGTGCGGATCGCGCAGCTCGTGCTGGATGGACGCGCGGCGATGATCGACAAGCGACCCGATCTGGCGGCACGCGCCTATCTCGCCGCGGCCAAGCTCGACGAAGCGAGATTGATGAAGACGCTCAGCGATCCGCCGGCCTGGTGGTACCCGGTGCGCCGGAGCTACGCCGCCGCGCTGCTCGCCCAGGGCAAGCCACGCGCAGCGCTAAAACAGGCGACGCGCGTGCTCGCTCGCCGGTCAAACGACCCGGTCGCGCTGTCCATTCGCGCGGATGCCGAGGAAGCGCTGGGCATGAAGGACGCAGCGGCGGCGGATCGGGCGGCGGCGCTGCGCGATTGGCGGGGCGACAAGGCGCTATTGACGCCTGCGCTGGCCTAGCTCGTCAGCAACGGCGTCAGCTCACAGCTCGCGGCCAGCGCGGCATGGCGTTTCTGCACCGCTTCGCCGTACAGCGCGATATCGCCGCCCGCCAAATGCAAGGTCAGCGCCGAGCCGTCCTCGCCCAGTTTCGAGCGCTCCAGCGGCCCGGCGACACCGCCCGACAGGCGCTGTCCAAGGCGCATCGCCAATCCCCATTGTGCCGCGCGCCTGAGGTCCTGCGCCGGCGCCAGCACGTTGAGGGGGTCGGGCGTGCCTGCGCCTCCGCCTAGCGAGGTCCATAGCGCCTGCGCGATGAGCGCACGGCCGCGCCCGTCGACCGCTACCCAATTGCCGTGGAGCGCGATCTCGACGCCGCGTTCGGCGCGGAACTCGGGATTGGCGTGCCAGCCGACATCGGCGAGCAGGCAGGCGGCCCGGCGCAACCGCTCCATCGACGGCGTGTCCTGAAACAGCGGTGAAATCCAGCGATCGAGCAAGTCGCCATGTTCGGGGAAACGGCCGAGCCGCCTCCCCTCCTCGCGCGTCGCGACGATCAGCGGATCCTGCAAGCGCGTTTCGGCGTCGAGTGCTTCGTAGAGCAAGCCTTCGCGCAGCCCGAAGCTGGACACGATCGTGCGATCGCTTTTGAGGTGACGAAGCAGTGCAGCGAGCAACGCCGCCGCGTCGTTGAGCATCGGCGCGCGCTGCGACGAGATTCCCGGTACGGCTTTCAACGTTCCCTTGCCACTGTGACTGACGCTGCGCACCAGTCGGCCGATCGTGGCAGGCGACATGGCATAATGCTGGATGACCGGCAGCGGATAGCGCCGCAGGTTCATGTCGAGCCGTGCGAGGCTGCGCCACGACCCGCCGACCAGATAAAGCGGCAAACCCTTGCCCTTGCCCGACCAACCGGCCTGATCGACCAGCTTGGCGACGCGGCGATCGATCGTGCCCTTGCCCTTGGCCCGCAGCGCAGCGATGCGCAGCACACCGAGCGGGAACGATACGCGATCGCGAACCTCACCCTTCTTGATCCGCACGAGTTCCAGGCTTCCGCCGCCAAGATCACCGACGATCCCGTCGGCATCGGGAATGGCGGAAAGCACGCCCATCCCGGCCGCGGTGGCTTCCTGTTCGCCCGACAACAGCTCGACCGGCAGCCCGATCCGCGCCGCCGCGTCGAGCAGAATGTGTCCGTTGGAAGCGTCTCGCACGGCGGCGGTGGCGACCGTCCTCAGGCTTTCGACTTCCATCTCACGGGCCAGCGCAGAAAAGCGTTCGAGCGCTTCGATCGCAAGTTCCAACCCCTGTGGGGCCAATTGCCCGGTTTCGCCGAGCCCCCGTCCCAGCCCGGCCATGACCTTCTCGTTGAACAACGGCGCAGGGAGCCGCGGCGGCCCCTGATAGACGACCAGTCGGATCGAGTTCGATCCGATGTCGATGATGCCCGTGCGGGGCTGCCCCGCAACCGGCTCGGTCTTGGGTTTGCGAAAAAGAAGAGTTGCCATCTTAGGGTGTGGACCCGCTACTAATGAGGTCGAGATGGAGACGAAAAAGGCTGCTGGGAGAGAGGGCACGCAGCCAGATAGCGGTGTCTATCTGGCAAGCGTCCGACCGCTCCAGCGGCCTTTTTCGTCCCACCGCTTCGCGGCAGTCATGTCCGGGCGCTGTAGCGCGTCGAAGCGCTCGAACGGGGGAAGACCCCCGTTCTTCGCGCTCCTCCTCCCACAGCATCCCGGACATGACTGTCTCGATCCTCATTAGTAGCGGGTCCACACCCTTTGTCGCTAACGCCGTCGCGTCAGCGAGAGTTTCGGGACCGCCCCGCCCTCAAGCGCGGCGCCGCGGCCCGACAAGGACGGGTTGGTCATGAAATAGCGATGCAGGTTGAACGGCCGCGGGCCCGGTTCGATTCGGTCATAGGTGCCATCGGCGTGCAGAACCCAGCTCTGCTCGGTATCGATCAGGTTGGCGACCATTACCTGGTCGAGAATCTGGTCGTGCACGGTCGGGTTGAGGATCGGCAGCATATATTCGACGCGCCGATCGAAATTGCGCGGCATCCAGTCGGCCGAAGAGATGAAGATCTTGGCCCCGTCATTGGGCAGCGCCTTGCCGTTGCCGAAACACCAGATTCGGCTGTGCTCGAGGAAGCGCCCGATCACCGACTTGACCCGGATATTCTCCGACATGCCCGGCACGCCCGGCCTGAGGCAGCAGATGCCGCGGATGATCAGGTCGATTTCAACGCCCGCGTTCGACGCTTCGTACAATTTCTCGATGATCGCCGGGTCGACCACCGAGTTCATCTTGGCCCAGATCGCGCCCGGTCGGCCTTCATTGGCATTGGCGATCTCGCCATCGATCAACGCGGTCAGCCGCGTCCGCATGTCACGCGGTGAGATCCCGATTTGGCTCAACACCGGTTCGACATAGCCGGTGACATAATTGAAGATCTGCGCGGCGTCGCGGCCGAGCTCCCGATCGGCCGTGAAGAAGCTGAGATCGGTATAGATGCGCGCGGTGACCGGGTGGTAATTGCCCGTCCCGAAATGACAGTAGGTGCGATATTCGCCACCTTCGCGCCGGACGACCATCGACACCTTGGCGTGGGTCTTCCAGTCGAAAAAGCCATAGACGACCTGGACGCCGGCGCGTTCGAGCGCGGAGGCCCAGAGCAGATTCTGCTCTTCGTCGAACCGCGCCTTAAGCTCGACCACCGCCGTCACCGACTTGCCCGATTCGGCTGCCGCGATCAGTGCGTTGATCACCGCCGACTGCTTGCCGGCGCGATAGAGCGTCTGCTTGATCGCGACGACGTCGGGGTCGGCCGCCGCTTGCTTGAGGAATTCGATCACCACCTCGAACGTCTCGTACGGGTGGTGGACGACGATATCCTTGGCCTTGATCGCCGCGAAACAATCGCCGCCGAATTCGCGGATACGTTCGGGAAAGCGCGGGCTGAACGGCACGAACTTCAGATCGGGCCGGTTCTCGTCGATGATCGCCTCAAGGTCGTGGACGCCCAGGAACGCGCCGCTTTCGGTGACGAACGCATCGCCACCCGCCAGTTCCTCGCGCAGTACCACCCCAAGCGCTTCAGGCATGCCCGATTCGAGTTCGAGCCGAATCACCCGGCCGCGCCGACGCCGCTTGATCGCATTGGCGAAGTAGCGGACCAGATCCTCTGCCTCTTCCTCGATCTCGATATCGCTATCGCGCAGCACGCGGAACTCGGCGGCGCCGTTCACCGCGTACCCGGGGAAGATCAACGTCGAGAAACGCTTCACCAGCGATTCGACCGCGACATAGCGCGCCGGTTCGCCAGGCAGCCGGACGAACCGCGCCATCGCGGCCGGCAGCATGACCAATTCGCGGATCATCTCGCCGTCCGACGCGCGCGTCAGGTCGAAGATCACCGCCAGTCCCCTATTGGGCATGAACGGAAACGGGTGCGCAGGATCCAGCGCCTGCGGCGTCAGGATCGGGAAAATCTGTTCACGGAAATGGTTTTCGAGCCAGACCGCCTCGTCCGCCGTCACCGCCTCGTCGATCTGGCGTGAGCCGAGCACCTGGATGCCGGCCTCGGCGAGCTGGTGACGCAAGTCACGCCAGACGTTGCGCTGATCCTCGACCAGCGTATCCGCGCCGGCGACGATCACGGCAAGTTGCTCGCGGGTGGTCAGGCCATCGGGCGAGCGGCGTTCGACTTCCTGCTTCTGCTGGCCCATCAGCCCGGCGACGCGGACCATGAAGAATTCGTCGAGGTTGGAGCCCGATATCGACAGGAAGCGCACGCGTTCGAGCAGCGGATGCGCGGTGTTGCACGCCTCTTCGAGCACCCGACGGTTGAACGCGAGCCAGGACAGCTCGCGGTTGAAATAGCGCTCGCCGCTCCCCTCCCCGCTTTCGAACGGATCGTCGTCATTGGCGAGGCGTGCGATATGGGCGGGGCGAGTCATTTTTCACCTTGTTCGGTGGTTTCGGCGGCGGACGGCCGGGCAATGATTCCCGCCTCGGCCAGTGTGGCCCTTGCCAGTGGGATCGACAAGCGCTTGCGGCGTTCGAGCACTTCCTGATCGAGCACGTCAACGACACGTTCCACCGCAATGAAGCTGCGTTCGAGCCGCGCGATCAGCCATTGGATCAGATCCGGCCGCGCATCGAGGCCGCGGCGCAGGAATTGCCGTTCGAGCAGCGCCTGCATCAACGCGTCGTCGGGCGCGCCGATCTCCGCGATCGGGCTGGCGGCGAGGCGCGAGCGCAGATCGGCGATGCCGACTTTCCACGCCGGCGGCGCTGCATTGGCGACGAACAATTGCGGACGTCGCGCGGCCTGGGCGTCGTTCCAGGCATGAAACAATTCCCGTTCGGGGCGAAGGTCGGCGTCATCGACGATCCTGCCACCGCTCCGGCTGGCGAAGACGCGCGCCAGGAGGCTGCGCCCGGATTTGCGCGGACCGACCAGCAAGGCGGTCATTACCGGCCAGGTGCCCCAATGTTCGAGCTGGTGAAAGGCGTGCGCATTGGACGGAGTGACGAGGAACTCGTCGTCGCCCGGTCCGGGCGGCCAAGCCAGCGGCAGGCCGAATTGCTGGCTCATCCGGTCGGTCGGTCGTCCGACGGGACCGACGGCGGCGGCAGAGAGGGCCGCCGGATCCTGAGCGTCGCGCCGCTGCGGCCGACCTGGAAGCCGCGCGCTTCGAGCGCCGAGGCCAAAGCTGCGGGATCACCGCTATAATTGAGCCGCATCACCGACACCCCACCGATCGCCATGCTGGTGGTGTTGGCGCCGCTGACGCCCGGCACACCGCGGACCGCGCCCTCGATCGCCGAGACCGATGCCGCGCTCGGCGTATCGAACTGGACGGTAACGGCGGCACCGCCCGCAATCGGCGCCGTCGCGTCGGCGGTCGTCGCTTCGCCGGTTGGCGTGTCGGTGGGCGTCGGGGTTGCCGTCGGCGTCGCCTGAGGCGGCGGAATATAAGCGAGGCTGGGGTCGACGCCGAGCGCGCCGTTGCGCAGTCCATCCTGATAGATCGCGTCGATCCGCTTCACGCCGGCGTCGAGCAGCGCCGGTACGCCGGCCTCGCTGTCGACGCGCAAGGCGAATCGCGCCATCAGGTCATTGTCGGGCCCATGCCGAGCCTCGAACACGCCGACGACCGGACCACCCGGCCACTGGCGATAGAGCGTGACCGACGGCACCAGGACATCGGCGGCGGCATATTGGTCGAGCACGTTGCGCCACCAGCCGCGGTCGCGTCGGCCGGCCTGACCCTCGTTGACCAAAAGCGAATCGGCGCCCACCCCGGTCGGACGAACGTAATCGACCGAGCTGTCTCCGGCCCGCAGTCGCTGCCAGGCATCCGCCCAGGGCGTCTTCTGCTCGAACGCGACCGCGCTGCCGCCTGACCATTGGATCGGGATCAGCAACATCGGCGCGGATCGTGAAATGTCGCCGACCGCGCCCATCAACCCGCCCAAACGCGCACGGCTGAACAACACACCGAGCTTGGCGATATAACGATTGGGACCGATCTGCTCGTTCTGAATGACGATGCCGGTCACCATCGAATCGAGCACGCTGTCGGCCGGCACGCCACCGCCGCCACCATATTTCGACGACAGCATTTGATAGGCCTTGCGCTGGGCAAGTTTCCACCCGGCGATCCGCGCGGACTCGGCATCGGGGCCGCTGACGTCGACGTCGACATTGTCGACTTGATAGCTGCCCGACGCATCGATCGGCTCGTTCATGTCGATCTTGTCGCCGCCACCGTCTTGTGCGGCGACCATCCCGGCGGTCCCGGCAAGAGCAAGGGCCGCGGCTAAAGCGGAGGCGTGGAAGAAACGGCTGCGGCGCATGTCGGCGCCCTTTTGGCGAAGCAGGCGTGGAAATCCAAGCGTGTTGTCGTTTGGGCGTATATTCACCCCTGACAATGCCCTGGACGGAGCGGATTTTGGCGCAGGGCGAGAAGCGAGGAGGAAGCGATGCATTATGCATCGTGACCGACGAGCGACGCTGCCCTGCGCCAAAATCCGCCCGCCGCTTCGCGGTTGCACAAGGAGGCGCGCCGGCGTCGTCGCTTGCTTGCGCGTAGCTCAAGGCTACGCGACTGCGCCGCGCTCCTAGCCTGCACGCCTCCCTGCGCAATCCAGGGCGTTGTCAGGGGTGAATATACGCCCTAGTCGCGTCCACATGAGCGAAAATGAGCCCTACACTTACGCCCAGGCAGGCGTGTCCATCGAGGCCGGCAACGCGCTGGTCCGTGCAATTGGCCCCTTGGCCAAGGCGACGCGCCGGCCGGGTGCCGACGCCGATCTCGGCGGCTTCGGCGGGTTCTTCGACCTCAAGGCCGCTGGATTCAAGGACCCGCTCCTCGTCGCTGCAAATGACGGGGTCGGCACCAAGCTGAAACTGGCGATCGACAGTGGGCGACACGACGGCGTCGGCATCGACCTGGTCGCGATGTGCGCCAACGACTTGATCGTGCAGGGCGCCGAGCCGTTGTTCTTCCTCGATTATTACGCCACCGGAAAGCTCGACAACGCGATCGCCGAGCGCGTGGTGGCGGGCATTGCCGAGGGCTGCCGTATCGCCGGCTGCGCACTGATCGGCGGCGAAACCGCCGAAATGCCGGGCATGTATGCCGATGGTGACTATGACCTCGCCGGCTTCTGCGTCGGTGCGGTCGAGCGCGACCGCGTGCTGACCGGAAAGGACATTGCGCCCGGGGATGTGATTCTCGGGCTCGCTTCGTCGGGCGTGCATTCCAACGGCTATTCGCTGGTCAGGCGATTGGCGGCCGACCGGGGCTGGAAGCTGGACCGCCCTGCCCTGTTCGATGCCGACACGCTGTTGATCGACGCGCTGATGGCGCCGACGCGAATCTATGTGAAGAGCCTGCTGCCGCTCATCGCCGACGGCCGGATCAGGGGATTGGCGCATATCACCGGGGGCGGCCTGCTCGAAAATATCCCGCGCGTACTGCCCGATGGCGCGCATGCCCGGATCGACGCCGACGGCTGGGAGCAGCCGCGGCTGATGGCATTCCTCCAGGCGCAAGGCGCGATCGAACCCGAGGAAATGGCGCGCACCTTCAATTGCGGAGTCGGCATGGCGGTCGTGGTTGCCGCTGGCGAGGCCGAAGCGGTGACGACCGGCCTGACGGCGGCGGGCGAGACCGTGCTGACGATCGGAACGATCGAGGCCGGACAGCGCGGTTGCACCGTATCCGGTTCGGCTGAGACGTGGAGCGCACGCAGCAATTGGACGGCGACGCATAATGCGTGAACCTCTTCTCGCCTCCCGCAAGCGGGAGAGGGACGCATGAAAAAAGTCGGTATCCTGATCTCGGGTCGCGGATCGAACATGATGGCGCTCGTCGAGGCGGCGGGCGATGCTTATGAAGTCGTCGTGGTCGCGTCGGACAAACCCGAGGCGCCTGGCCTGATCTGGGCACGCGAACATGGCATCCCGACCTTCGCGCTGTCGCCCAAGGGGATCGGCAAGCTTGCCTATGAAGCGGCGATTTCCGCGGCGCTCCGCGAGGCCGGCGCCGAGATCGTCGCGCTCGCCGGCTATATGCGGTTGCTGTCGAACGAGTTCGTCGCCGAATGGCGTGGGCGTATCGTCAACATCCATCCGTCGCTGCTGCCCAAATATAAGGGCCTCGACACCCATGCGCGCGCCATCGCGGCGGGAGACGAAGAAGCGGGATGCTCGGTGCATATCGTGACCGAGGAACTCGACGCCGGCGAGGTGCTTGGACAAGCGCGCGTGCCGATCCTGCCCGATGACGATGCCGATACGCTGGCCGAGCGCGTCCTGGCGGAAGAGCATCGCCTTTATCCGCAGGTTCTGGCAGATTTCGCCGCGCGATGAGTCCAGATCCCGACGCCGACCTGAAGCGGATCCGCGCGATCTGCATGATCTTTCCCGAGGCGGCAGAGAAGCTGTCGCACGGGTCGCCGGCCTTTTTCATCGAGAAGGGCAAGGTCTACGCCTATTTCTGGCACAACCATCACGGCGACGGGCACACCGCCGCCTTGGTCAAGACCAGCGGGCGCGAGGAACAGGCGATGCTCGTCGAGATGGACCCCGATTTCTATCACGTGCCACCCTATCTCGGTCCGTCAGGCTGGGTCGGGATGGAATTGAACGGCGATGCAACCGATTGGCAACGCGTCGAGGACAGGATCGCGATGAGCTGGGAAATGGTCGCTCCGCGCCGGTTGCTGGAGGCCGGTGGACGATGAACGATCCCATCATACCCGCGTCACCCCCTGCCCTGGCCGAGACCCCGGCCGAACGCGCCGAGAAGGCCGCGATCCGGCGGCGCTGGATCGGCCTCGCCGAACTGGTCGGGGTCGCGGCGTTGCTGGTGTCGGTCGTCGGATTGTGGCTGAGCTGGTCCGATCGCCAGGCCGATCAGGCGGATAAAGCCAAGACCAGCGCCGAGGCGTCGCTCGTCACCTTCACGGCATCGGGCTCGGGCAACACGCTCAACCTCAGCGACGATGCCCATCGGATCCAGGAAATCGCCGTAGCATTTCCGCCTGCGCTAGGCGTCGACGACCAAACGGGCGTATCGCCGCCGAAGATCGAGCTCGCCGGGCTCGACAAGGCACTGCGCGCCGCGACCGACGGCGGCCCCGATAAACGGTCCGGCAGGCTTCCGGTGCTGATCACCTCTACCTGGTGGGATGGTGATACGAAGCGGACCGACAAGGCGATCTATCAGGTCCGCTGGAAGACTTGGGGCCGCCTCGGCCGCGATCGCGGCGTCGCGCTCGAAGGCGCGAGCTTGTCGGAGCGCGGTGGATCGCCGACACGGCTCGACGCATTGTGGGCGAAGGAAAAGCCTGCGAACTGAGCCTTCTTGCGTCCAGTTAGAGCTGTAGCGCGTAGATCACATCGTCGCACAACGTAGCGCCGACCTGATATTGTCGTTCACCGACTTTCTCGAACCCCTGCTTCTCGTAGAATGCGCGGGCGCGCTCGTTGCCCGCATAGACGCCGAGCAACACGCGCGGGCGGCCCAACGCACGAGCATCAAGCAACGCCTGCGCCATCAGCGCAGGGCCGAGCCCGGTGCCGTGCGTACGCGACAGCGTATAGATTCGGCGAAGCTCGACATCGTCTGGATGAGTATCGATCGCCGGCAAATCAGGCGTGGTCAGCACCGAATAACCGATCGGAGCGCCGCCACTGGCGATCTCGGCAACGACGACCCGGCTACCCGCGGCCTCGGTCCAGTCGCGAAACGCGTCCTGGTGATTGGCCTTCGCGCAATGCGCGACGATGTCGGGGCCTTCAAGGAGCCCGGCAAACGTCTCCAGGAAGCAGGCCGAGGCGACGAGCGACAGCGCCGCGGCGTCCGCCGCGGTCGCTCGCTTCAATCGCCAGCCGGTATCAGCCGACAATTTCGTCGGGAGAGAAGAAGAACGCGATCTCGATCGCGGCATTTTCGTCCGAATCCGATCCGTGGACGGTATTCGCCTCGATCGATTCGGCCAGTTCCTTGCGGATCGTGCCCGGCTCGGCGTTTTCCGGATTGGTCGCGCCCATGATGTCGCGGTTGCGCTGCACGGCATTCTCGCCTTCGAGCACCTGAACGACCACCGGACCCGAGATCATGAACTCGACCAGGTCGCCGAAGAACGGACGCTCCTTGTGAACGGCATAGAAGCCTTCGGCCTGCTCGCGGGTCATGTGGATGCGCTTCGACGCGACGACGCGGAGACCCGCTTCCTCCAGCATCTTGGTGACTGCGCCGGTGATGTTGCGGCGGGTGGCATCGGGCTTGATGATCGAAAACGTGCGGTTGGCGGCCATGGCGGTCGCTCGCTCCTCTATTTTGGGGCTGTGGAAAACTGGCGGCTCCCTAGGCGGGGAGCGCCGGGGATGCAACCCGCCCGTTCGGATGGGAGCCGAGTTCAGGCCGCTTTCGACCAGCGGCCGTTATCGTCCTGCTTCCAGTAATTGCGCTCGACGCCATCCCGTGTGCCAAGCGATTTCCACGCCTCGCGCGCTTCCACGATGCGCTCGCCGTCGAAGAAGTGGAACGCACGGTCGAAATCGAGCGCTTCATCGCGCCATCGCCCGTCGATCAGCGCGATGTTGCGCGCCGCATTGGCGGGAACGGGCGCCTCGCTGATCAATACCGGCTGACCGGCATCGTCCTCGCTCCCCGCCTGGCCGTGCGGCAGGAAGCTGTCGGGCGCGAACGTCCAGAGCAGGCGGTCGATCGCCGTCCGCTGGGCCGCGTCATCACTGACCACGAGCAATCGTCCCCCGCCCGCTACTACGCGTTGCGCGATGCTGGGCAAGGCGCGGTCGAGCGGGGTGACGGTGAGGTGGTAGAAATCGACTTGCAAAGAAAAGCTCCCCTCCCGCTTGCGAGTTTCAGGTAAACGATGCCCCGCATCGTTTAGATCATGCCGGGGGCATGATCGACCTGAAACTGGGTCGGGGGAGGGTCTGTCGACCTTTCCCAACACGCCCTCCCCTAGCCCCTCCCGCAAGCGGGAGGGGAATTTGGGTCAGCCCTCGTAATTATCGGCGACGAAGCGGTCGAGCAGGCGGACTCCATAGCCGGTCGCACCCTTGTCATAGGTGCTGCCCGCTTTGTCGGCCCAGACCATGCCGGCAATATCGAGATGCGCCCATTTGACACCGTTCTCGATGAAGCGGCCGATGAACTGTGCTGCGGTGATCGACCCCGCGCCGCGCGGGCCGACATTCTTCATGTCGGCGATCGGCGAGTCGATCAGCTTGTTGTACGCGTCGCTCATCGGGAAGCGCCACAACAGGTCGCCCGAGGCGCGGCCGGCGGCGAGCAACTGGTCGGCCAGCGCGTCGTCATTGGCGAAGACGCCGGCATGCTCGTTGCCCAGGCTGATGATCATCGCCCCGGTCAGGGTGGCAAGATCGACGATCGCCTTGGGATGATGCGTGCGCTGCACCCAGGTGACGCAATCGCACAGCACCAACCGCCCTTCGGCGTCGGTATTGAGCACTTCGATCGTCTGTCCGGACATCGAGGTGAGGATGTCGCCGGGCCGGATCGCATTGCCGTCGGGCATATTCTCGACCAGGCCGCACACGCCGATGACATTTGCCTTGGCCTTGCGCGACGCCAGCGCCTTCATCGCGCCGACCACCGCGCCGGCGCCGCCCATATCCCACTTCATGTCTTCCATGCCAGGTCCGGGCTTCAGTGAAATACCGCCGGTATCGAAGGTCACGCCTTTGCCAACCAGGGCGAGATCGGGATCGCCCGCCCCCTTGCCGCTCCATTTGAGGGCGAGCAGCCGCCCTTCCCTGACTGATCCTTGCGCGACTCCCAGGAGCGCGCCCATGCCGAGCCTGGCCATCTCGTCGGGACCCAGCACGGTGACTTCGAGGCCCAATCCCTCGACGCTCGCCAGCACGCGCTCGACGAACGTTTCCGGATAGACGACGTTGGGCGGCTCGGCGACGAGCGTACGCGTGAGGTCGAGCCCGCCGGTGACGGCAAGGTTATGCTGCCACGCGGCCTCGGCGCCGTCGGGCGCCCCAAGGATCGTCACCTGGACGAAGGTCGGTTTCTGTTTTTCGGGCAGCTTGGTGCGATAAGTATCGATCCGCCAGGCACGCTGGGCGAGCGCGCCGGCGAAGCGTCCGACCGCGGCCGGGCTCGGCTGGACCGCACCGAGATCGATCGCCGCGCTGATCGCATTGGTCAGCAATCGCGCGGTGACCGCGCCACCCGCGCGCTCCCAGTCGAGCTCATTGCCGTCACCGATCCCGAGCAACAAGATGCGGTTCACCGCGCCATCGGCACCGACAAACGCTTCGGCAATCGAGCCCGCTTCGCCTTCGAAACGCGCCGCGGCGGCGGCCCCGGCGAGCACTTCCTGACCGGTACGACCGCCAATCGCTGTGTCGAGCCCGTTCTTCTGCACCGGGATAACCAGTGCATCGGCGACAGGCAGCGTGGCGGCGAACTCGATCTTCATGGACTGCAACCTCAATCAAAAACACGAAATGCGTGCTGGACGCGCCTCTCTAGGCCGCTATTGCGCTGGCTGCAAAGGCGGGCGCTGGCGATTGCGGATCGGCTGCATGGATGCGATACCGGCGGCCCGGCATGTCAGGGACCGTCGCCGGAAAAAGGGTGTTTGGTGATCGTCACGCGTTCCGCATTTCTGGCCGGCTCGGCGATTCTTCTCGCGCTTACGGCCGCCACACCGGCTTGCGCGCAGGATCTTCAGGACCGCCCGGTCGAACTGCCGCCGCCGTCCGAAACGCCGGCATCGACCGATCCCGACCAGGTGCAATTCTCGGCCACCACGCTGCAATACGATACCGACACGGAGATCGTGACGGCGACCGGCGACGTGCGCATGTACAGGACCGGCGACAAATTGCGCGCCGACAAGGTGGTCTGGAACCGCAAGACGGGGAAAGTAACGGCGATCGGCAACATCGCGGTCACCAACCCCCAGGGCGACACCGCCTATGGCGACAAGATCGACCTGACCGATTCGCTCAAGGATGGCGTCGTCGACAATATGCTCGTCGTGCTCGAACAGGGCGGGCGGCTGGCCGCAGTCAAGGGCGAGCGTAGCGAGAGCGGCGTCGTCACCTTGCGCCAGGCCGCCTATACGCCCTGCTCGGTGACCGATTCCGGGGGATGCCCCAAGGAACCGTCGTGGAAAGTCACCGCGGTCAAGGTCGTCTATCGCCCGGATCGCGAGCGCATCTATTTCACCGGCGCGCGCTTCAACCTGTTCGGCTTCGCCACCGTTCCGCTGCCCAAATTGTCGACTCCAGTCGGCAACGGTGCGCAAAGCGGGATTCTCAGCCCGGATATCCGCTACAGCCGCACCAATGGGTTCGAGGTCGGCGTTCCTTATTATTTCCGACTCGCCGACAATAAGGGCCTGACGATCACGCCGCGCCTGTTCACCAGCGTCGCGCCGATGATCCAGGCCGAATACGAGCAATTGTCGACCAAGGGCGCGTTCAAGATCACCGGCTATGCCACGGTGTCACCGCAGAGCGACCTGCTCGCGACATCGTCGTCGACCCCGATAACGACCGAGAGCGCTTTCCGCGGATATCTGGACGGCGTCGCGCGATACCAGCTCGATCCCAATTGGTCGGTATCGGGCTCGCTGCGATTGACCACCGACCGGACCTTCCTGCGACGTTACGAAATCTCCAACGACGATCGGCTGCGCTCGACCTTCAGCGTCGAACGAATCGACGCCAATAGCTATTTCGCGATCAATGGCTGGGCGGTGCAAACCCTTCGGCTGTCGACCACGCAGAGCGGGCAGAATATCGTGACCGACCGGCAGGGGCTGCAGCCGATCGCCCTGCCCGAATTCGACTATCGCCGCCGGATCGACGACATACTGGGCGGGCGCATCAACCTGCAGGTCAATACGCTCAGCATCGCGCGGACGGCCGGCCAGGATACCCAGCGCGCCTTTGTCAGCGCGCAATGGGATCTGCGCCGGATCACGCCTTGGGGCCAGGAAGTGACACTGACCGCCTATCTGCGCGGCGACGCTTACAACGCCAGCGATACGGTCGCGACCTCGGTCATCAGCTATCGTGGCGCCAGCGGCTTCCATACGCGCGGGATCGCAGCACTGGCGCTCGACGTGAAATGGCCGTTGGTCGGCGAATTCATGGGCGGCACGCAGCGGGTGACACCGCGCTTCCAGGTCGTCGCCTCGCCGCCTACCGCCAACCTGCTCGTTCCCAACGAAGATGCCCGCGCGGTCGACCTCGAGGATTCCAACCTCTTCGCGCTCAATCGTTTCCCCGGCTACGACCGCTGGGAGGATTCGACGCGCTTCACCTACGGCGTCGACTATGCGCTCGACCTGCCGGGGATCGCGATCAGCGCGACGATCGGCCAGAGCTATCGCCTGTCGAGCCAACCGACCATCTTTCCGGACGGCACCGGCCTCACCGATCGCTGGTCGGACATCGTCGGTCGCACCGAAGTTCGCATTCGCGACTTCGTCTCGGTCGTCCACCGCTATCGGCTGGACAAGGACAATTTCGCGATCCGCCGCAACGAGATCGATGCCACGGTGGGCAATAAGCGCACCTATTTGCTGGTCGGATACCTCCGCCTCAATCGCAACATCAGCCCGACGCTCGAGGATTTACGCGACAGCGAGGAGCTTCGCGTCGGCGGGCGCGTGGGGTTCGCGCGCTTCTGGTCGATCTTCGGATCGGCAACGATCGACCTGACCGACAAGAACGAGGATCCGCAGCTACTGAACGCCGACGGCTTCGACCCGATCCGTCATCGGCTGGGGGTACAATATGAGGACGATTGCCTCCGCCTTGGCCTCACCTGGCGCCGCGACTATCAAAATACTGGCGACGCCAAGGCCGGCAACAGCTTCCTGTTGACGCTGGCGTTCAAGAATTTGGGTCGCTAAGCATGCGTTCATGCGAAATCGGGCAGGCGTAAACGGTTTGTCGGGTGCGCCCGGTTGTTCATGGGGTTTCTTTCAGGTGAAAATTTTCTCGACTTCGGCGCGCATCGCGCTTGCGCTCGGTGCCGGCGCGATGATGACGGCGAGTGGCGCCTCGATCGCCCAGACCGTGCCCGATAGCGGCGTTCCGCAAACCGGCCTGGATATCCCGGAGAACCTCCAGATCTTCGGCAAGCTCGATCCCAACGTCCGCAAGCCGACCGCGATCGTCAACGGGGTGGTGATCACCGGCACCGACGTCGATCAGCGCATGGCGTTGATCATCGCGGCCAATCAATATCAGCTCAACGACCAGGAGCGCGACCAGCTGCGGCTGATGGTGCTGCGCGGCCTGATCGACGAAGTGCTGCAGATTCAGGAAGCGAAGACCAACGACATCACGGTCACCCCCGCGGAGATCGATCAGGCGCTCGGCCGCGTCGCCAAGAATTTCAACCAGCCGCCGGAGAAGTTCGGCGCCTATCTGCGCTCGATCGGGTCTTCGGATCGCTCGGTGCGCAAGCAGATCGAAGGCGAACTCGCTTGGCAGCGCTACCTTCGCCGTACGGTCGAGCCGCGCGTGAACGTCAGCGACGAGGAAGTGCAGTCGATCCTCGACCGCATGAGCAAGGACAAGGGTACCGAGGAATATCACCTCTACGAAATCTACAAGAGCGCGGGGACTAACCCGCAAGCCGTCGTCGCCTCGATGCAGGCAATGATGCAGGACATGAAGGACGGAAAGCAGACCTTCCGATACTTCGCCCAGACGCAGTCCGAAGCGACGACCGGTCCGAGCGGCGGCGATGACGGCTGGGTCCGTGCCTCGATGTTGCCAAGCGAAATCGCGACCGCGGTGGGGCAGATGCAGCCTGGGCAGCTGGCCGGGCCGATCGAACTCCAGGGCGGATATGACATCCTGTTTCTCGCTGAAAAGCGCCAAGTATTGGGGATCGATCCGCTGGCGGCCAAGCTCAGCCTGAAGCAGATCAAGATCACGTTCCCTGCCGGGACGACTCAAGAGCAGGCGCAGGGCCGCGCCGCCGAATTCGCCAAGGCGACCCAGGCGATCAACGGCTGCGGCGCCGCCAACCAGGCGGCCGCGGGCATGGGCGCGGAAATCGTCGACAACGATTCGCTGACGGTGCGCGATTTACCGCAGGCATTGCAGCAGATGGTCTTGAGCATGCAGATCGGACAAGCGACACCTCCGTTCGGGTCGCCGACCGAAGGCGTTAGCGTTCTGGTGCTGTGCGGCCGCGACGATGCCAAGGCGCCCAACCTGCCCAACGCGGCCGATCTGCAATATCAGATGGAACAGGAGCGCGTGAACAAGCGCGCGCAGAAGATCCTGCGCGACCTACGGCGCGACGCCATCGTCGAGTATCGTTGAGCGCTGAGATGACCGCCCTCCCCCCGCTGGCAGTCGCGATGGGCGACCCTGCCGGGGTCGGGCCGGAGATCATTGCCAAGGCCTGGGCTCGCCGGCGCGAAGAACGGCTATTGCCGTTTTTCGCGGTCGGTGACGTTCGCGCGATCGCGCGGGTCTGGGACGGTCCGGTCGCGCACATCGATTCGCCGAGCGGCGCCTTTGCCGCGTTCGACGACGCCTTGCCCGTGCTGACGGTGGAAAACGGCGGAGAGATCGTTCCCGGCCGCCCGGATCTGGAGGGAGCGCGTTGTGCCCTGCATTCGCTCGAACTCGCGACCGGGCTGACGCGATCCGGCGCCGCCGGTGCGCTGGTCACCGGACCGGTATCGAAGGCGCAGCTCTATCAGATCGGATTCACTCATCCTGGCCAGACCGAGTTCGTCGCCGAGCGTGTCGGCGTCGCCGCCAGCGCGACCGTGATGATGCTCGCTGGCCCGACCTTGCGCGTGGTGCCGGCGACGACGCATGTCGCGCTCAGCCAGGTGCCCGGCCTGATCACCACCGGTCTGCTCGTGGCGAAGGCGCTGGTCACCGCCCGTGCGCTGGTGCGCGACTTCGGCATTGCCAGCCCGAGACTGGCGTTTGCCGGGCTCAACCCGCACGCCGGCGAACAGGGGGCGATCGGGCGCGAAGAGATCGACGTGATCATCCCTGCGGTCGAAGCGTTGGTGGCTCAGGGAATCGACGCGACCGGGCCGATGGCCGCCGACACGATGTTCCACGCGCGAGCCCGGGCAACCTATGATGCGGCGATCTGCTGCTATCACGACCAGGCGCTGGTGCCGCTCAAGACGCTGCATTTCGACGAAGGCGTGAACATCACCTTGGGCTTGCCGATCGTGCGGACCTCGCCCGACCACGGCACGGCGTTCGGGATTGCCGGCCAGGATCGCGCGGAGCCGGGTGCGATGATTGCCGCCCTTCGCCTCGCCGCCGAAGCCGCCCAGCGCCGCGCCGACGCGCTCATCGCGGCGTGACTCCCGATCTGCCGCCGCTGCGCGAGGTCATCGCGCGCCATGGTCTGTCAGCGTCCAAGGCGCTCGGTCAGAACTTCCTGTTCGACGGCCAGTTGCTGGCGCGGATCGCGGCGATTCCCGGCGATCTTGCCGATGCCGAAGTGCTCGAAGTTGGCCCCGGCCCCGGCGGGCTGACCCGCGCGCTGCTCGCCGCCGGCGCCCGCGTCACGGCCATCGAACGCGACCGCCGCTGCCTTCCCGCGCTCGCCGAACTCGAAGCCGCCTATCCGGGCAAGCTCAGGGTGATCGAGGGCGATGCGCTCGAGGTCGACGCGCCGGCCTTGTTCGAGGGCCGGCCGCATATCGTTTCCAATCTGCCTTACAATGTCGGCACCGCATTGCTCGTCCGCTGGCTGTCGGCAGATTGGCAGCCCTGGTGGCAAAGCCTGACCCTGATGTTCCAGCGCGAGGTAGCCGAACGCATCGTCGCGACTACCGACAGCGACGCTTATGGCCGGCTAGCGGTGCTCGCACAGTGGCGGTCGTCGGCGCGGATCGCGATGAACGTCCATCGCTCGGCGTTCACGCCGCCGCCCAAGGTGATGTCGGCGGTGGTGCATATCGTGCCCGGCGAGCAGCCCGATGACGTTGCCTTCGCCAAGCTCGAACGCCTGACCGCGGCGGCCTTCGGCCAGCGCCGCAAGATGCTACGGCAGAGTCTGAAGAGTGTTCCCGGGGCATTGGAAGCGCTGGACCAGGTCGGCATCGATCCTGCCCGACGCGCCGAGACGGTATCGGTCGGAGAGTTCATCGCGCTCGCACGGTCCCTCTCCTGAGCGACGCTGAAAACCCTCTCCCGCAAACGGGAGAGGGCTTAGTACGCCCTACTTCTTCTCCGCGTCCGGCTTTTCGGGCACTTTGGTAGCCACTTCCGCGCTCGGCGGCGGGCCCTTGGCGATGACCGAGGCCAATGTCGTCGCATCGGGGCATGGCTTCTTGGCGCACAAGGTCTTGATCCGCGCCAGATTCTCGCGGGCGGCTTCCATCGCGCCCTTGGCCACGAGTGCTTCGCCCTGACCGCGCAATGCGGTCACATCATTGGGCTCGATCGTCAGCGCCTCGCGGTACAGGCGGATCGCCTTGCCGGGCAGACCCTGGCGTGTCGCGACCGTCGCGAGTTCCAGGAACGCCGCACGGTTGCGCGGGTCGACCGCTAGGGCGGTCTCGATCAGGTCGGTGGCGCCATCGAGGTTCCCCGACGCCGCCGCCGCGCGACCTTGCATCAGCAATGCCATCGACCGCGGATCGATCTGCGCGTCGGCGCGCTGGCCTTGCAAGGAAGTCGAAACGCTCAATCCCGCCAAGGCGATTGCGAGCGCTACGGGCGAAAAACGCATGATCGTCTCCACACGGGGCACAATGCCACCGGCTAGCATGGCCGGATCAGGCGCGCGACAAAAAAGCCGTCCGTCGCATCGTGCGCCGGGGTTAGCCGTTTGCCGGCGCCGCGCGGACGTCCCTGGGGAACCGGCTGTTCGGCAGTCCAGCCAGGATGGTCGGCGAGGAAGCGGTCGACCTGCCCTGCCCCTTCCGTATCGAGCAGGGAGCAGACGATATAGATGAGCGCGCCGCCGGGGCGGACCAGGGTAGCGCCAAGATCGAGCAAGCGGGATTGCGTCGCTGCCAGGCGGGCGATCCGTGGCGGGCTCAGCCGCCAGCGCGCCTCCGGGTTGCGTCGCCAGGTGCCGGTACCCGAACAGGGCGCGTCGATCAGCACGACATCGGCCCGATCGGTCCAATCCTCTAGCGCCGCAGCTTCGCGATCGCCGTCGAGCAACCGCGTCTCGACGATCGTCGCGCCCGCGCGCTCGGCCCTTGGCGCGAGCCGCGACAGGCGCGCGCGATCGACATCGCTCGCCAGCACGATCCCGCGATTGTCCATCGCCGCGGCCAGCGCCAGCGCCTTGCCGCCCGCGCCGGCACACAGGTCGATCACTCGCATGCCGGGTTCTACCCGCGCCGCCGCCGTGACCATCTGGCTACCGACATCCTGGATTTCGATCAGGCCATTCTGCCAGGCCGGCGTCTGATCGACCATGGTTCCGGTCGGCAACCGCAAGGCGTCGGGCGCACCATCGATCAAGCGCGCCTCGGCGAATTCGTCGGCCAGTTCGGCGGGCGTGGTCCGCAGACGGTTGACGCGAAGATCGAGCGGCGCGCGATCGATCAGGCTGGCGATATCGGCCGGATCCAGTCCCGAGCCCGCCAATCGCCGGCCCAGCCAGCCGGGCACCCGCGCTTCGACCGCACGCGGTTCGTCGGGACCGATGTCCGGCGGCGCATGCGCTGAGCCGTCGAACATCGCCGCGACCCCCGGGTCAATCTCGGCCAGCGCGACCATCGCAGCACGCCCGGTTGCGGGCGGCTCACCAAAGCGGCGAATGGCTTCGTAGACCAGTTCACGCACCGCCCGGCGGTCCTTCGATCCGGCATAGCGCCGCGTGGCGAAATAGCGGGCGATCAGCGTATCCGCAGCCGCGCCACCTTCGCGTGCGGCGGCGATGACGGCGTCGAGTAACTCGATCGCCGCCGCCAGGCGTGCACCCGGCGTCATCGCGTCGGGTAGTTCGGCGCCTCGCGCGTGATCGTCACGTCGTGGACATGGCTTTCCTGCAAGCCCGCGCCAGTGATCTGAACGAATTGCGCGCGCTTCTGCAGATCGGCGATCGTGCGCGATCCGGTATATCCCATTGCCGCGCGAATGCCGCCGACCAGCTGATGGATGACGTCGCGGGCTGGCCCCTTGAACGCGACCTGGCCCTCAATGCCCTCGGGCACCAGCTTCATCTGGTCCTTGATGTCGCCCTGGAAATAGCGGTCGGCCGAGCCGCGCCCCATCGCGCCGACCGACCCCATGCCGCGATACGATTTGTACGCGCGCCCTTGGTACAGGAAGGTGTCGCCCGGCGCCTCTTCGGTCCCGGCGAGCAGTGACCCGATCATGCAGGTCGACGCGCCCGCCGCCAGCGCCTTGGCCATGTCGCCTGAGGTGCGGATACCGCCGTCGGCGATCACCGGTACGCCTGCCTTGGCACCCTCCTCGGCGCAATCCATCACCGCGGTCAGCTGGGGGACGCCTACGCCGGCGACCACCCGCGTGGTGCAGATCGATCCCGGCCCGATCCCGACCTTGATCCCGTCGGCGCCCGCGTCGATCAGCGCGCGGGTTGCTTCGGCAGTCGCGACATTGCCCGCGATGACCTGGACCGAGTTCGACAGTTTCTTCACCCGCTCGACCGCGCGGGCGACGTCCCTGTTATGGCCATGGGCGGTATCGATCACCACCAAGTCGAGTTCGGCATCGACCAGAGCGGCGGTACGCTCGAACCCCTTGTCGCCGACCGTGGTCGCGGCGGCGACCCTCAGACGGCCCGCCTCATCCTTGGTGGCGTTGGGATAAGTGACCGCTTTTTCGATATCCTTCACGGTGATCAGCCCGACGCATTTGTAATCGTCGTCGACCACCAGCAGCTTTTCAATGCGGCGCTGATGGAGCAGGTGTCGAGCCTCTTCGTGCCGGACGCCGATCGACGCCGTCGCCAGATTGTCTTTCGTCATCAGCTCGGAAACGGGCTGTTTGGGATTGCCGGCGAAGCGCACGTCACGATTGGTCAAAATGCCTACCAGCTTGCCGTCGGTCTCGGTGACCGGAATTCCGCTGATGCGGTGATGCGCCATCAATGCCTGCGCCTCGGCGAGCGTGGCGGTCGGTGCGATCGTGATCGGGTTGACCACCATGCCGCTCTCGTAGCGCTTGACCGCGCGGACTGCGGCGACCTGTTCCTCGACCGAAAGGTTGCGGTGGAGCACGCCGATGCCGCCCAATTGCGCCATGACGATCGCCATGTCGGCCTCGGTCACCGTATCCATCGCCGAGGACAGGATCGGGATGGACAATGCGATGCCACGGGTCAGTTGCGTGGCCGTATTGGCCTCGCTCGGAAGCACGTCGGACTCGGCCGGTACGAGCAATACGTCGTCAAAGGTCAGGCCGAGCCGGATATTCATAGGGAGCGCCAATCTCTCGAATCGCAGGTTGGCGGTCCATGTAAACGCGGGCCGCCGGATTAGCTAGGGGCGCGGGGAACGAGTCGCATTTCGCTATATTGGCGCCCATGATCTGCTACTATCGAAACGAAATCGGTGGTCCGGCCGAACGGTTTTTTGGGGGAAGTTGTGATGGGTGCAATCATCGGATTGCTGGTCGCTGTCGTCGTGCTGATCTACATCCTCAGCGCGATCAAGGTCGTGCGACAGGGATATCAATATACCGTCGAGCGCTTCGGCAAGTTCACCTATGTGGCGCAACCCGGCCTGACCTTCATCACGCCGATGTTCGACCGCATCGGCCGCCGCGTGAACATGATGGAGCAGGTCCTCGATATTCCCGGCCAGGAGATCATCACCAAGGACAATGCGATGGTCGCGGTCGACGGCGTGGTGTTCTTCCAGGTGCTGGACGCGGCGAAAGCAGCCTATGAGGTCAGCGACCTCTATGTCGCGATCATGCAGCTGGCGACGACCAATTTGCGCACGGTGATGGGCTCGATGGATCTCGACGAATTGCTATCCAAACGCGACGAGATCAACGCGCGCCTGCTCTCGGTGGTGGATCACGCGACGGAGGCCTGGGGCGTCAAGATCACGCGCGTCGAGTTGAAGGACATCCGTCCGCCCGCCGACATCGTCAACGCGATGACTCGCCAGATGAAGGCCGAACGCGAAAAGCGTGCGACCATCCTCGAGTCCGAAGCGGCGCGGCAGAATGAGATCAACCGCGCCGAAGGCCAGAAGCAGGCGCAGATCCTGGAGGCGGAGGGCCGCAAGGAAGCGGCATTCCGTGACGCCGAAGCGCGCGAACGCTCCGCTCAGGCCGAAGCCACCGCGACCAAAATGGTGTCGGACGCGATCGAGGGTGGCAGCACCCAGGCGATCAACTATTTCATCGCGCAGAAGTATGTCGAAGCGATCGGGCTGTTCGCGACCTCGCCCAACGCCAAGACGATCCTGTTCCCGGTCGAAGCAACGCAATTGATGGGCACGTTGGGCGGGATTGGCGAACTGGCGCGTGACGCGCTGGGAGGAGACGTGGGATCGCCGGGTACCGCTTCGGTGCCGCGCACACGATAGGACGATCATCATGACGCTGTTCGGAATCGATTGGAGCCTGGGCGCTTTGTGGCTTGCCGCCGCACTGGCGCTGGCGATCGCGGAGCTGATCGCGCCGGGATTCTTCATGATCTTCATCGCCGCCGGCGCGGCGCTGACCGGGTTCGTCGTGCTGGCGATCCCGGGACTCGGCTGGATCGCGCAGGCGCTGTTGTTCGCCGCGTTCAGCGCGGCCGCCGTCGCGATCGGCCGGCGATGGTATCATCGCGACCGTTTGGCGGAGCCGTCGCACGGGTTGAACGACCGCACAGCCAAGCTGATCGGCAAGACCGTCGAGGTGTGCGAGGCGATCGTCGCCGGCGAAGGTCGAGTCAAGGTGGGTGACGGCGCCTGGAGCGCCACGGGACCAGATGCGCCCGCCGGGGCACTCGTGCGGATCACGGGTGCCACCGGGAGCGTCTTATCGGTCGAGCTCGCCTGAGTTCTTTCCCTCAGGCCTTGTTGCCGCCGCCGAACAAACTCGAGGCAAAACCGCCGAGCTGGCCCAGGATACCCGAATTCTCGCCGCTGTTGATCAAGGTCGCGAACTGACCGAGCGAGCCTTCGCCGCCGATATGGCCGACGATCTGGCTCAACACGTCAGAGCCAAGGCCGGTGGATGCGGCCGCACCTTCGACCGTATCGCCGGGCGCGGTGTGCGATTGAGCCAGCGCCATGATTGCGCTCTCGGCCTGCTCGGGCGTGATCCCTACCTTGGCTGCGAGGTTCTGGACGTCGGCGTTCGAACTTACTTGCGAGAGAATGCCATCGAGCAACGACATGGAACTTCCTTTCACCAATACGGGAGTGGAACTACTCCCACCGCCCCTCTTTAGCTCGTCCCGGCCGCGCAACAATGCGGGAATGACAGCTCGATAGCCTTAACCCGTGTGTTGCGATCGCGCACGCTCGAGGGTCGGCCGATCGAAAGCTTCGTCGCAATAGCGGCCGTTCGCATCGATCCAGTGCATGAACAAATGGGCAGACCAGCTATTGGGGTTCGGCTCGATCCGGCCGTGACGATGGTGCACGCCCTGATAAAGGACGCCGTCGCCTGCGGCCATCGGTATCGAGATAAAGGGCGCTCCCTCGAAATCGTCGACTGCCACCGGTTTGGGCTCGTCGATCCTGTCCGTGCCCACTGACAGCGCCCAAGGCCGGTTTTCACCATAGGCAATAGTGAGCGACAGGCTGTGCTCGCATGCCTGGCGGTCGGTATGAACGCGGCACACGTCGCCCTGCTGATAAATGCGCAGATAGGCGTAGGTCGGCAGCAGGGTCTGCTCGACCGTCGCAGCGATCATCGGCGTAACACCCCAGAGGAAGGCGCGCATGGGCGCATATTGCATCGAATAGACCTCGATCGCGTCCTTGCTGATCAGCGGCCCGCGCGCGGTGAACTTGCTCAGCGAGCCATGCGCTTCGACCAGGTCGTTGCGCATCTGTTGATAGAACATGGCCAGCATGTCTCGCGGAAAAAGGCCCGGAAGATGCAGACACCCTTCCGACCAATAGCGCTGCGACTCAATTGCCTTCATGGCTCCCATACTACGTCCGAGTTCAAGTCTGGCGGCACATATCCCAATCGCGCCTCTGCCGAAAACAACCTGTCGCGACTATATCGCCGGAGCGGCCAATCGCGTCGGCCCTCCGGTGCATTCAACAGCGCATTGACGCACCCAACTAGCGAGCAATCGCCTGGCGCGCGCGACAGAAAGCCACGTGTCGCCGCGATATAAGTCAGCGTAATCGTGTGGTGATAGCCCTGCGTGGCATCATTCACCCCGCCGACCGCCTCGTTATAGCGGGAGATGATGGCGGGCAGATCGCGCTCGACATCGATATCGGGCCGCTCGGTCAGCAACCACAGGCACGCGGCGAGATGAGCTTCATGCGTCCACTCCGCCTTGGGCAACGTGCGCGCGAGCAGCCCCTCCCCTACATGGCGAATGGCAGCATCATCGGCGAAGAAACGGATCGAATGGTCGGTCATTGGTCGGGCTTCCAATTGGAGAGGCCCGACTGATGACGGGCCGGATCAGGCGGTAGCGGGGGTCCGGGGCGCGGATTGTCGCACCCCTTCGTCCACATGGTCCGCGAATTGGGCGAAATTCTCGACGAACAGATCGACCAGCTTCGCCGCCGTCGCGTCGTATTCGGCCTTGTTCGCCCAGGTTTCGCGAGGATCGAGGATCGCGCTGTCGACTCCCGGCACCGCGACCGGCACCTCGAACCCGAAATTGGGATCGGTACGGAACTCGGCGTCGTTCAGGCTGCCGTCGAGCGCAGCATTGAGCAATGCGCGCGTCGCCTTGATCGGCATGCGCTTGCCGACACCATATTTGCCCCCGGTCCAACCGGTATTGACCAGCCAGCAATCGACTCCGCCCTTGGCGATCCGCTCCTTGAGCAAATTGCCATAGACCGACGGGTGACGCGGCATGAACGGCGCGCCGAAGCAAGTCGAGAAGGTCGCTTCGGGCTCGGTCACGCCGATCTCGGTGCCGGCGACCTTGGCGGTATAGCCCGACAGGAAGTGGTACATCGCCTGGTCTGGCGTCAGCTTGGCGATCGGCGGCAGCACACCGAACGCGTCAGCAGTCAGCATCACGATGTTACGCGGCACCGGACCCATGTTCGCGGCGGACGCATTGGGAATGAAGTCGATCGGATAGGCGCCGCGCGAATTCTCGGCGAGGCTGTTGTCGTCGAGGTCGAGGATCCGCGTTTCCGGATCCATCACGACATTCTCCAGCACGGTGCCGAAGCGCTTGGTGGTCGCGTAGATCTCCGGCTCGGCCTCGGCCGACAGGCGGATCATTTTAGCGTAGCAACCGCCCTCGAAATTGAACACCGCGTCGTCCGACCAGCCATGCTCGTCGTCACCGATCAGCGTGCGGCTGGCATCCGCCGACAAGGTCGTCTTGCCGGTGCCCGACAGGCCGAAGAACACCGCCGAGCCGCCTTCCGGCCCGATATTGGCCGAGCAATGCATCGGCATGATGCCCTTGACCGGCAGCAGATAGTTGAGGAGCCCGAACACCGACTTCTTCATCTCGCCGGCATATTCGGTGCCGCCGATCAGGATCAGCTTCTCGCTGAAATTGACCGCGATCACGGTTTCCGTGCGACAGCCATGGCGCTCGGGATCGGCGCGGAAGCCCGGCAGGTCGATGATCGTATAGTCGGCAGCGAAGTGCGCCAAGTCGTGCGCCGCCGGGCGGACCAGCATCGTGCGGATGAACAGGCTGTGCCAGGCATATTGGGTGACGACGCGGACGTTGACGCGGTTCGACGGCTGAGACCCGCCGTACAGATCCTGGACGAACAAGGTGTCCCGGTTCGCCAGCTCGGTGAGGAAATCGGCCTTGAGCGCCGCGAACGCGTCGGGGCTCATCGCCTTGTTGGTCTTGCCCCACCAGACGATCGACTCGGTTTCGGCATCGCGGACGATGAACTTGTCCTGCGCGGAACGGCCGGTATGCCGACCAGTCGCAACCACCAGCGGCCCGTCGGCGGCGAGATGTCCTTCGCCACGCGCAATGGCATGTTCGACCAGAGCGGCCGTCTCAAGATTCCAGTAAAGCTTGGCGGCAGTGGCGATACCCTGCGCGTCCAGCCCCTGCGCGGGGACTCGATTGATCATTCTTCCTCCGAATATCGACGCTGCGGGTTTACCCCGCATACGTATGCATCCTCGTTATCCCGGGCGCATAGAACTGCTCCATGCGCCCGTCAAATGGGCGAATGGTTTACCCCCGCAAAGGTTTCGCCTAGGCGTGTCCGCAACAAGTTTTGGGAATGTCCGTACGATGACGGCCACCATCGCGCTCGTCGATGACGATCGCAACATCCTGACGTCGGTGTCGATCGCGCTGCAGGCCGAGGGTTTCCTGACCCGGGTCTATTCGGACGGCGAAACCGCGTTGAAGGCGCTGGTCGACAATCCGCCGGATCTGGCGATCTTCGACGTGAAGATGCCGCGGATGGACGGATTGGAACTGCTGCGGCGGCTTCGCGAGAAGAACCAAATCCCGGTCATCTTCCTGACCAGCAAGGACGACGAGCTAGACGAGGCGTTGGGTCTGGCAATGGGCGCGGACGATTATATCGCCAAGCCGTTCAGCCAGCGCCTGTTGATCGCCCGCATCCGCGCGATCCTGCGGCGTACCGAATTGAGCCATGCCAGTGCCGGCAGCGACGAGCCGCCAGCCGAAACTGCGATCGACCGCGGGCGGCTGCAGATGGACCCCGCGCGGCATCGCGTGACCTGGGCCGGCGACAATGTGACGTTGACCGTGACCGAATTCCTGATCCTCGAGGCGCTTGCGCAGCGACCCGGCGTGGTCAAGACGCGCAACCAGCTGATGGACGCGGCGTATCAGGACGACATCTATGTCGACGACCGCACGATCGACAGCCACATCAAGCGCGTCCGGCGCAAGTTCCGCGAGGTCGATGCCGAATTCGATGCGATCGAAACGCTCTATGGCGCCGGCTACCGCTTCTCGGAGGAGTGAGGCGGAGGGTGAAGGCCGTGACCTGACGCTGAGATGGTCGGGTCGGATTTCGCTCACCGCGCGCATTCTCGCGCTCAACATCTTCGCGCTGGCGCTGCTGGCGGGCGGGTTCTTCTATCTCGATTCGTACCGGACGCGGATTCTCGACAACCGCACCGCCCAGGCGAGTCGCGAGGCGCGGCTGATCGCGGCGGCGATGGTGTCGACGCCGGCCGATCACCGCAACGACCTGGCGCTGCGCCTCGCCCGCGATACCGATACGCGCATCCGACTGTTCGCCGCGGACGGTACGCCGATCGCCGATACGCGCGCGATGGGGCTGCGCAATTTCGTCCTGATCGATCCGAGCAAGGAAGGTTGGGGCCTGCAAGCGGCGCGCTTTCTGGATGCGATCATCGATACGGTGGTCAACGCCCCGCGCGCTCCGCTCTATCGCGAGCGCAAGGCCGGCACCGAATGGCCCGACGTGCGCACCGCCCGCACCACGCAAGTCGCGCCGGCAACGGTGTGGCGCGCTCCCGACCGCACGCCGGTCATCACCGCGGCAGCGGGCCTGGGCGACGGCGAGGTCGTGATGACCACGGTCAATGCCCGCGACGTGACCCAGACGGTGCGGCTCGAACGCTTCCGGCTGGGAATCGTGCTGGCGATCGTCACTCTGGTGTCGATCTTCCTGTCGCTGTTCCTGGCGCGGACGATCGTGCGGCCGTTGCGCCGGCTGGCCCGGGCGGCGGTCCGCGTCCGGCTGGGGCGCGCGCGGGAAGTCGTGGTCCCTCGCCTCCCGTCGCGCCGGGATGAGATCGGCAGCCTGGCCCGCGCGCTTAGCGACATGAGCCAGGCGCTGCGGGCACGGATCGACGCCACCGAGGCGTTCGCCGCCGACGTCACGCACGAAATGAAGAACCCCCTCGCCTCGCTGCGATCGGCGGTCGACGGGCTGGCGAACGTCAAGGATCCGGCGCTGCAGGAGCGGTTGCTGGCGATCGTGCGCGACGACGTCCACCGACTGGACCGGCTGATCACCGATATCTCCGAAGCATCGCGGCTCGATGCGCAGCTCAGCCGCGCCAAGTTCGACGCGGTCGACGTGCTGGCGATGCTCGCCGCGCTGATCGAGCAGCGCGGCACGCGCGGGATCGAACGTGGCGTGCGCATCCGGTTCGACAATCGCGCGCGCGGCGATGCGCTGGTGATGGGCGAAGGCGCGCGGCTGGAACGCGTGTTCGAGAATCTGTTCGACAATGCAGTTTCCTTCTCTCCCGACAATGGCCTGATCACCGTCGCCGCCACACTGGCCGACGACGATCTGGTGATCCGCGTCGAGGACGAAGGCCCCGGGGTTCCCGAAGAAGCGCGCGAAGCGGTATTCCGACGTTTCCAGTCGATCCGTCCGGAAAATGAGGAATTCGGCAAGCATTCCGGGCTAGGCCTCGCCATTGCGCGCACGATCGTCGAGGGGCATCAGGGCACCATCGCGGTCGAATCGCGTGAAGACCGTCTGAGTGGGGCCAGATTCGTCGTTCGGCTACCGCTCGCTCCAGGCTAGGGAGGCAGCCATCGCGACCGGGCTCTCGTTCGAAACACTCCATGTCTCCAGCGTCGCCATCGACAGGCGCGCGGTGTTGATCGAAGGCGAATCGGGGGCGGGCAAGTCCGACCTCGCGCTGCGCCTGATCGATCGCGGCGCTATGCTGATCAGCGACGATTACACTTTGCTCCAGCGCGCCGGTGGCGAACTGATCGCGTCGCCACCCGACACGATCGCCGGCAAGATCGAGGTACGCGGCCTGGGCCTCCTGCCGATGCCGCATGTCGACAAGGTGCCGGTCGCCCTGCTCGTCCATCTGACCGATTCGCCCCAGCGAATGCCGCTTGCCGACGAAGTCCGCCGAATCGCCGGGATCGACATCCGCGAAGTGGCGATTGATCCGCAGAGCGCCTCCGCTGCAATCAAGGTCGAACTCGCGCTGCGACATCTGGCCGGCGCGAAGGCGTGACACGCGCCAAGGAGATCCTGCTCGTCACTGGTCTGTCCGGCGCCGGCAAGTCGACCGTGCTCAAGACGCTCGAGGATCTCGGTTGGGAAACCGTCGACAATCTGCCGCTGCGACTGCTCGATCGATTGCTGAGCACGCCCCTGTCGGAAAGCACCGAAAGCGATTCGCCGCTCGCGGTCGGCATCGGCGCCCGGACCCGTGATTTCGACCCCGACAGCATCGTCAAGCGCATCAAGAAGCTGCGCGCCGAGCATGGCTACGACATCGGCACCCTGTTCCTCGATTGCAGCGGTGTCGAGCTCGAGCGGCGTTATGCCGAGACGCGGCGGCGCCATCCGCTTGCGCTCGATCGCCCGGCGAGCGACGGCATCGCACGCGAACGCGAGCTGCTCGCCCCGCTGCGGCGCTGGGCCAACCGGCTGATCGACACGACCGATCTGTCGTCGAACGAGCTGGCGCAACAGGTGCGAGCGACCTTCGGCGGCGATGGTCTGGGCGAGCCGACCCTGTCGGTCATGTCGTTCGGCTATGCCCGCGGCATCCCGCGCAACGCCGATCTGATGTTCGACATGCGATTCCTGCGCAATCCGCATTGGGACGAGAAACTGCGCCCCGGAACGGGACTCGACCCCGATGTCGCCGCCTACGTTGCCGCGGATCCAGCCTATGATGACGCCATGAAGCAGATCGAGGACCTGCTCTTGCTCCTGCTCCCGCGTTACCGGGCCGAAGGAAAAGCCTATGTTACCATAGCCTTCGGCTGCACCGGCGGGCGCCACCGGTCGGTTCATGTCGCGGAACGGGTCGCGAAGCGGTTGCGCGACGCCGGGTTTTCGCCCACGGTCACGCATCGAGATCTAGGGGCGGCACCGCAGGACTCCTTGGAGGGTGCGCCGCGGACGGGTTTGGGATAGTAAGCAAACGCATGATCGGTCTTGTTTTGGTGACGCACGGACGGCTCGCGTCCGAGTTCGTGACCGCAATGGAACATGTCGTAGGTCCGCAGGAGCGCGTCGAAGCGATCGCGATCGGCCCTGACGACGATATGGAAGCACGCCGCGCCGACATCGCCACGGCGATCGGCAAGGTCGACGACGGCAAGGGCGTGATCGTCCTGACCGACTTGTTCGGCGGCACGCCGTCCAACCTCGCCATTTCGCTGCTCGAACGCGGACGGGTCGAAGTGATCGCAGGAATCAACCTGCCGATGCTGATTCGCCTGGCCTCTGCGCGCAAGTCGATGAAGGTCGTAGACGCGGTGATCGCCGCGCGTGAGGCGGGGCGGAAATATATCGCGGTGGCATCTGAGGCGCTCGGCGAGGCCGCTGCCTGATGCCGGCGATCAGCCGCTCGGTGCAGATCGTCAACAAGCGCGGCCTGCATGCGCGGGCATCGGCCAAGTTCGTCACCCTCGCCTCGACCCAGCCGGTCGAGATTCAGGTCGTCAAGGATGGTCCCGCTGTCACCGGCACCTCGATCATGGGGCTGATGATGCTGGGCGCGGCGATGGGCGATACGATCACGATCAGCGCGGACGGCGATGGCGCGGAAGGTGCTGTGGGCGCGCTGTGCGAGCTGGTCGAGGCCAAGTTCGGCGAGGATTGAGCGAGCGCAGGCGACATAGCGGCGCTATGTCGCCGAATGGCGCCGCTCCGGCCGGCGTCGTGCAACGACGACCGACGGCGTGGCGTTGCCACGCCGCAACGCGATAGGTCCCTTCATGCCCCGCGAGATCACCGCCTTCTCCAACACCCTGGTCAAGCGCGTCCGCAGCCTGCGCGACAAGAAGCACCGCAGGGCCGAGGGACTGTTCCTGGCCGAGGGTCTGCGCATTCTGACCGAGGCGCGCGAAGCCGGGCGCCTCCCCCACTTTCTATTCTTCGCCGCCGACAGCGCGAAGCACGCATTGGTCGTCGCGCTGATCGCCGCGGTTGAAGCCGCAGGCGGCGAAGCCATCGAGACCAGCCACGACATCCTCTCCAAATTGTCGGGCAAGGACAATCCGCAGGCAGTGGTCGGGGTGTTTCCCGAATTCACCACGCCGCTCGACGCGCTCGACCGTTCGACCGCACCGATCTGGCTGGTCGCCGAGCGGCTGCGTGACCCCGGCAATCTCGGCACCATCCTGCGCACCGGCGATGCCGTCGGCGCCGGCGGACTCATCCTGGTCGACGATTGCGTCGACCCTTTCTCGGTCGAGGCGGTCCGCGCGAGCATGGGCGCGCTGTTCACGGTTCCGATCGCGCAAGCGCGCTGGGACGAGTTCTTGCCCTGGTTGCGCTCGGGCCCGGGCCAACTCGTCGGGCTCAGTCTGCAAACCGACCATGATTATCGCGGCGCGACCTATCAGGCGCCGACCTTCCTGCTCACCGGCAACGAGGCGCAGGGCCTGCCCGAAGCCTATGAAGCCGAGTGCGACCTGCTGGTCAAATTGCCGATGCTGGGCAAGGCCGACAGCCTGAACGCCGCGGTCGCGACCGCGGTGATGGCGTATGAAGTACTCGCCCAACATCGCTGATGAATAAGGCCGACATGGCCGGTTCAGCCGGATTGGGCTATAAGCCCGAGCGAAGGAGAGATGCCATGAAGCTCGCCGCGACCCTCGCCCTCCCCGCACTATTCCTCGCTTTGCCCGCCTCGGCCAGGACTGAAACCTATCGCGCCGTCGGCACCGAACCCGGTTGGACGCTGACCATCGACCGCGGCTGGATCACTTATGCCGGCGATTATGGAAAGACCCGGATTCGGATCAAGGCGCCCGCAGCGCGGCCCAGTTTCAACGGACGGCGCTATGTCACGCGGCGGATCGTCGTCGATATCACCCGCGCGCCGTGCAGCGACGGGATGAGCGACCGCAAATTTCCCGACCGCGTCACCGTCACGATCGGCCGGCGCAGCGTCAAAGGCTGTGGCGGCGATCCCGTGCTGGATAAAGCCGCGCTCGACGGATCGCGCTGGACGATTGCCAGCATCGACGGACGCCCAGTGCGCACCGCCCGTGCGACCGAGATACGCTTCGAAGGCGACCGCATCACGGGAAACGCCGGCTGCAACAGCTTCGGCGGCGGCTACCGCATCGACCGTGGCAATCTGAGCGCAAGCCGGGTGATCTCGACCAAGATGGCGTGTCCGGGGCCGGGCATGGAGGTCGAGGCTAAGTTCCTGGCGATCATTGCCGGCCCTGCCCGCATCGCGATGCGCGATCGAGCGCTCACCTTGTCGAGCGCCAGCGGCAACGCCACGCTAACCCGCATTGACTGAGATCCTCGGATTGTAGCGATCGCCCGAGCCCCTTCTTCATGTCGCCATCGTCGCGGCGAGGCGAACGGCGTCAGGTCGTCTTCTTGCGCTGTTCCTTGATATATTCGATCTCGCCCAGCGATTTTGGCTCATCCGGAACGATCGCCAGGCATTTGCGATAGGCGGCTTCGGCATCGTCGAGCCGTCCGAGTTCGACGAAATCGAAACCAATCCCGCGAAACGCCACGCACCTTTCGTAGTCGCGCCGCTGGGGAGTGAAAGTCGCCGCAGCCTCGGCGCTCTTGTAAGTGTCGATCGAGTGCTGCCATTCTTTCTTCTTCAGAAGAACATAGGCCAACTCATTGAGATATCTAGCGTGCTTCGGCGCAAATGTGACCAATCTCTCGAACGCCGATTGGGCATCGTCGAGGCGATCGAGATCGACCAACGCGAATGCTTTGACATAAAGCGCGTCGCACCACGTCACCGTCACGAGACGAACATTGTCCGCACCGCCCTCGGCCGTGGTCAGATAATAGCCGTCCTGTTCGGCTGTCTGCGAACAGAAGATATGGCGCTTCTCGCCCGAAAATTCCTTGTCGAATGACGCGACGACCGGCTCGACCATCGTCAACGCTCGCGCCGGATCGCCGGCCTGAATCGCGGAGAAGGCCTGGCTGATTGTTGCCTCCGCGACGGAATCGCGGTCTTTACCCTGCCCCGTCGCGACAATCGGCGCCGCCGTCAGCATCGCGGCAATCAGCAAACCGGCCATTTTCGTCATCGACCCGCTCCCCAACAGGCACGAGGATTACCCCTCGGACGAACGATCCCCCATCTCGCCGACCGACGCAAGCTTCACCAGCGGGCGCGGCGACTGCTCGACCATCGGCGGCGACTCGATCGCCCGCCCGCCCGTGTCGATATTGAAATCCTCGAACCGCTTGGCCTGTGTCAGCACCTGCGTCTCCAGGCTGCCGACGAACGCGTTATAGGCATCGTTGGCGAGTCCGATATTGCGCCCCAACCGCGCGACATGGCCGCCCATCACCGACAGGCGGGCGTAAAGCTCCTTGCCGAGTTCGGCGATCTGCCGCGCTTCTCCGGCGAGTTTCTCCTGCCGCCAGACCGCGGCGACGGTCCGTGCGATCGCGATCAGATTGGTCGGTGTCGCCAGCAGGACACGACGATCGAACGCGAAATCCCACAGGGTCGGGTCTTGCTCGAGCGCGGCGGACAGGAAATGCTCTCCGGGCACGAACATGATCACGTAATCGGGCGCGTCGTCGAATTGCGTCCAATAAGCCTTGGCGCCGAGCGCCTGGACGTGCGCGCGCATCGACGCCGCGTGACGCACCAGCCCGGCGGCCCGTTCCGTGTCGTCGATCGCGCCGAACGCGTCCTGATAATCGTTGAGCGACACCTTGGCGTCGATCACCAGCGCGTTGCCGCCCGGCACGCGGATGATGACGTCGGGCCTGAGCCGTCCGCCCTCGCCATCGTCGACGCTGACTTCCGCCTGAAAATCGGCATGCTCGCTCAGCCCGCATGTCTCGAGCACGTTGCGCAATTGCTGCTCGCCCCAGCGGCCGCGCGCCTTGGGCGCGTTGCGCAGGGCATTGACCAGCTTGGAGGCTTCGGAACGGACCGATTCCTGTCCGACCCGCATCGCCTCGATCTGGCCGTGGAGCGTGCCGAACGCGTCGCGGCGATCCGCCTCGACCTTGGCCACGCCCTCCTCGTAGCGCTGCAGACGTTCGTGGACGGGCTGGAGCAAGGCGCGGAGATGCTGGCCGCTGGTCGCTTCGGATTCCTTGAACCGCTCGTCGGCACGCTGGAGGAATTTGGTCTGAGCATCGTCTAGCAGCCGCTGGCCGACCTCGGCGAATTGCGCGGCCAGCGCGTCCTTCGCGGCGACGATCTCGCTCAGCCGCGCCTCGAACGCCGCCTCGCGCTCGCGTGACGCCGCCTGGTGCGCATCGAGGGCGCGCATCGTCGTGTCGCGCGCGGCCGTCACCTCGATCAATTGCCGGCGCGTCGCTTCATGCTGCTCGGCATGGACCTTGGCCGCAGCCAATTCGGCCACGCCGCGGCGCGACGCGAACAGCCAGCCGATCACCAGTCCAACGACGAGCGCACCCAACGCAACGATTAACGTTTCAACCACAATTCACCCGCAACACCCGACCAATCGCCGGAACATAGATCGAACGACGATGCCAGGACAGCCCCAATTTCGTTACGACTGCGGGGTGACGACCACCGCTTGGGGCGGCTAAGACCGTGGGCATGCTCTCCGATATCGAGATTTCGCGCGCCGCGACGCTCCGGCCCATCCAACAGATCGCCGAGAAGGCGGGGATTTCGGTCGACGCGGTCGAGCCCTATGGCAAATACAAGGCCAAGCTGATCCGCGAGCACCTCCCGGTCCCGCGTGACCTCGGTAAATTGATCCTGGTCACCGCGATCAGTCCGACCCCCGCCGGCGAAGGCAAGTCGACCACCTCGGTCGGGCTCGCCGACGCGCTCAACCGGATCGGCAAGAAGACGATGCTGGCGCTGCGCGAGCCGAGCCTGGGGCCGTGCTTCGGCACCAAGGGCGGTGCTACCGGCGGCGGCTATGCCCAGGTGGTGCCGATGGAGGACATCAACCTTCATTTCACCGGTGATTTCCACGCCATCACCAGCGCCCACAATCTGCTCGCGGCGATGATCGACAACCATATTCATTGGGGCAATGCGCTCGATATCGACGTCCGCCGGATCGTCTGGCGGCGCGTGCTCGACATGAACGACCGCGCCTTGCGCGACATCGCGCAGTCGCTCGGCGGCGTCGCCAACGGTTTCCCGCGTGAGAGCGGGTTCGACATCACTGTCGCGAGCGAAGTGATGGCGATCCTGTGCCTGGCGGAGGATCTGGAGGATCTCGAAGTACGACTCGGCAGGATCGTCGTTGCCTATACGCGCGATCGCCAGCCCGTCACCGCGCGCGACCTGAAAGCGGACGGCGCCATGGCGGTGCTGCTCGCCGAGGCGATCAAGCCCAATCTGGTCCAGACGCTGGAGGGCAATCCGGCGCTGATCCATGGCGGCCCGTTCGCCAATATCGCGCATGGCTGCAATTCGGTAATCGCGACCAACACCGCGCTTGGCCTCGCCGATTATGTCGTGACTGAAGCCGGGTTCGGGGCGGATCTGGGCGCGGAGAAGTTCTTCGACATCAAATGTCGCCAGGCCGACCTCAAGCCGTCAGCGGCGATAGTCGTCGCGACGATCCGCGCGCTCAAGATGAATGGCGGCATCGCCAAAGCCGATCTCGGCCTGCCTGATCCTGAGGCGGTGCGCCGCGGCGGGATCAATCTCGCGCGGCACCTGGAGAATGTCCGCCAATTCGGTGTCCCCGTGGTCGTCGCGATCAACCGCTTCGACAGCGATACCGAGGACGAGATGCGCGTCGTGCGCGAGATCGCCGCCGCCAACGGTTGCGAGGCGATCGTCTGCACGCACTGGGCCGATGGCAGCGTGGGCGCCGAAGCGCTGGCATATCACGTCGCCACGCTGGCCGACGGCGGCGGTGCGCAGTTCGCGCCGCTCTATGACGATGCGATGCCGTTGTTCGACAAGATCAACACGGTAGCGACGCGGATCTACCGCGCCGAACACGCCACCGCCGAGCCAAGCGTGATGGCGCAGCTCAAACGCTGGGAGGACGCGGGATACGGGCACCTCCCCGTCTGCATGGCGAAGACCCAATACAGCTTCTCCACCGACCCGGCGAAACTGGGCGCCCCGGTCGGGCATATCGTCCCGGTGCGCGAAGTGCGGCTGGCCGCCGGCGCCGGGTTCGTCGTGGCGATCTGCGGCGAGATCATGACCATGCCGGGATTGCCGCGCGTGCCGGCGGCGGAGGGGATCCGGATCGGGCCGGCTGGCGCGATCGAGGGGTTGTTCTGATCTCTCCCCTCCCGCTCGCGGGAGGGGTCGGGGGAGGGCAGGTTGATCGATGGAGCGACGCCTAGACGAACAGCCCCTCCCCTAGCCCCTCCCGCAAGCGGAAGGGGATTTTGGCGCTAGCCGATGCGGCTTAGGATGCCAGCTTTCGCTGGCATGACGACTTTAAGGATACACCCCGTCGAACGGCACGATCGTCGCGGTCAGGCCATGATCGTCATCAAGGCACCGCCAGTTCACGCTGATCGCATCGGGATGCGAGCGTGGTCGATAGAAGCTCTTGATCCCGCAATGCTGGCAGAACAAGTGCCGCGCTCGCCCCGAGCCGAAGCGATAGAGCGTTAGGTCGCCACGACCCTCAGTCTGACGAAAGCGCGGCTCGGGCACGATCAGGTGCAGATAGCCGGTCATCTTGCAGACCGAGCAATCGCAGTCGAGCAGCTCGACCTCCGGACTGTCGAGGCGCACCTCAAACCGGACATGGCCGCAATGACAGCCGCCTTCGACGGTGATCAAGCTGCCTTCCGAGCCTTGGCCAGCTTCTTCATGATCATGTCGCGCTTGAGACGCGAAATGTGGTCGGTGAACAACACGCCGTTCAAATGGTCGATCTCGTGCTGGATGCACGTCGCCATCAGGCCGTCCATTTCTTCCTCATGCGGCTTGCCGTCGCCGTCGAGCCACTTCACGCGACAGCGCGCGGGACGCGCGACCTCGGCATATTGCTCGGGGATCGACAGGCAGCCTTCGTTATAGACCGCCATTTCGTCGCTGACCCAGAGCAGTTCCGGGTTCACGAACGCCACCGGCTTGCGCACGGGCTCGCCGTCTTCTTCCTCGGGCTCCTGCAGGTCGATGACGACCAAGCGCTTCTCGATCCCGACCTGGATCGCGGCGAGGCCGATGCCGCGCGCGGCGTACATCGTCTCGAACATGTCGGCGAGCGTAGCGCGGATCGAATCGTCGACCTGGCTGACAGGCGCGGCAACGGCGCGCAGGCCGGGATCGGGTACTTCGAGAATGGTAAGAACAGTCATGTCGTGTCAGCTATGAAAGCGCCGCTGGCGCGTCAAGGATACTTCCCGCCGAAACGCCGTCGATTTACGCGAAGCCCGGCGAATTTTCGCGCAAAGGCGTGACGCCAAGCTTGAGCTTTCACCTGGTCAACCCCGAACAATCGCCATCCAGGACCGATCGCACGCCACCCACGTCGACCGCGAGCAGCCGGCGATCGGCTTTCGCGACCAGGTAGGTGATCGTCATATCCGATCGCGTGCCGGCCTCGATTTCCCAGGCCGCTATCGGCCCGCGATCCGATACCCCTGCCGAAATGGAACGGCGGACGTCGACCTTCATCACGCCCGGTCCGCGACCGAAATGGAAGATCGGCACTTCGAAATGCGCCCCATCGGCAAGCGGCAGGGCGGTCAGGACGAATTCGATCGTCTCCTCGTCCCAAACCGGCCCCGGCAGCGGAACCGTGGTCGTTTGGCGGCGCCCGTCCCCGCCAGTGACCGTTCCGCGCGCTTTGCCCTCGCGATAGCGCACCGACAGGTCGGTTTCTCCGTCGCTCTCCTCGATCGTGCGGATCGGCCGCAGGCTGGGAAACGCCACTTCGATCCGGCTGGTCAGCAGCGGGCCGGCGTTGAAGCGCGAGGCGACCGTGATCATCAGCCGCCCACTGTTGAGGCGCTCGACGCGGCGCAGGACGTTGCCGGCGGATTTGCCCTGCTCCGACGCAGCGACCGTGTAGCAAGCATCGCCGACTGGCAGCAGCGCGCCGTCGATGGTTGGCGGATTTTCCGTAGGGGTGGCCGTGGCCGCCGCCCAGATCAGCAAGGCCGGGATTATCGGCACATATTCTCCTGATTTCGTTCGAACCTCTAGCTGCGTTCTTCGGTTCGGCGCAAATTCGCGGCAGTCGCCGCCGGATTGCCCCGCTGACACGCCAGGCTGCGGATCATAATGCTACGGTTCGATACGGCCGATGCTAGGCTCGACGCGATGAGTGGGGATCAACCCCGCGGTCGCGTCAAAAGGGTTGTAGTTTATGGGGATAATGCAGCGGGTCGTGGTGTCGGGTAAAGTGCACCAGGTCGGCTTCAGGGATTTTGCCATCCGCAAGGCACAGGCCTTGGGGGTCACCGGCTGGGTGCGCAACCGCAACGACGGCACGGTCGAGATATTGGCGTCCGGGGAGGAGGATGCGGTCGCCTCGCTGGTCGAGGCGTGCCGCGCCGGCCCGCCATTGGCGCGGGTCGACCATGTCGAAGCCTATGTCGAAGCGGGCCAGCCGGTGAAAGGGTTTACCAAGCGGTTCACCGCCTAGCGGCCTGCCTCCCCCGTCGGGCCGCAAAAAGGCTCCGCCGTCACGAGATGGCGGAGCCTTTTCCAATCGTTCAGCGGGTCAGCTTCTTGTACGCCAGCGCCGTCGGACGATCCGCGGCGTCACCCAGGCGGCGACGCTTGTCTTCCTCATACGATTCGAAGTTCCCCTCGAACCATTCGACATGGCTGTTGCCCTCGAACGCCAGGATATGCGTCGCGAGACGATCGAGGAAGAAGCGGTCGTGGCTGATCACCACGGCGCAACCGGCGAAATTCTCGATCGCTTCTTCCAGCGCCCCCAGGGTTTCGACGTCGAGGTCGTTGGTCGGTTCGTCGAGCAGCAGCACGTTGCCGCCGCGCTTGAGCATCTTGGCGATATTGACGCGGTTGCGCTCACCGCCCGACAGCTTGCCGACATTCTTCTGCTGGTCGGCGCCCTTGAAGTTGAACGCGCCGACATAAGCCCGGGTCGACTGGTCGAAGCCGTTGACCTTCATCGAATCGAGCCCGTCGGAGATTTCCTCCCAGACGTTGTTCTTGTCGTTGAGATGATCGCGGCTCTGGTCGACATAGCCCAGCCGGACGGTGGTACCGATGTCGATCGTCCCGGCATCGGGCTGTTCCTGCCCGGTGATCAGCTTGAACAAAGTCGATTTACCCGCGCCGTTCGGCCCGATCACGCCGACGATGCCGCCGGCCGGCAGCGTGAACGACAGATTCTCGAACAGCAATTTGTCGCCATAGGATTTCGAAAGATTCTCGACCTCGATAACCTTGCCGCCGAGCCGCTCGGGCACCTGGATGACGATCTGCGCTTTGCCCGGTGAGCGGTTCTGCTGCGCCTCGACGAGTTGGTCGAACTTGGCGATACGCGCCTTGGACTTGGTCTGGCGCGCCTTGGCGCCCTGCCGGATCCATTCGAGCTCGTCCTTGATCGCCTTCTGGCGTCCGGACTCCTCGCGCTCCTCCTGCTCGAGGCGCTTCGACTTCTTCTCAAGATAGGTCGAGTAATTGCCCTCGTACGGGAAATACTTGCCGCGATCGATCTCGAGGATCCAGCCGACCACATTGTCGAGGAAGTAGCGGTCGTGGGTGATCATCAGCACCGCGCCGTGATATTCCTTGAGATGGTTTTCCAGCCACTCGACGCTTTCCGCATCGAGGTGGTTGGTCGGTTCGTCGAGCAACAGGATCGACGGCTTCTGGATCAGCAGACGGGTCAGCGCGACACGGCGTTTCTCACCGCCTGACAGGCTGGTGACCGGCGAATCCGACGGCGGGCAGCGCAATGCTTCCATCGCCAGTTCGAGCTGGCTGTCGAGCGTCCAGCCGTCGACCGCGTCGATCTTGCCCTGGAGATCGCCCATCTCCTCCATCAGCGCGTCGAAATCGGTATCGTCCTTGGGGTCGCCCATTTCGGCCGAGATCGCATTGAAGCGGTCGACCATGTCGGCGACGCCCCGCGCGCCGTCCTTGACGTTCTCGAGCACCGACTTGTTCGGATCGAGCTCCGGCTCCTGCGCGAGATAGCCGACGGTGACGTTCTCGCCCGGCCATGCCTCACCCGAAAAATCCTGGTCGATGCCGGCCATGATCTTCATCAGCGTCGATTTGCCGGCGCCGTTGGGGCCGACGATGCCGATCTTGGCGCCGTGATAGAATTGCAGGTTGATGTTGCTCAGCACCGGCTTCGGGGCGCCGGGGAAGGACTTGGTCATGTCCTTCATGACATATGCGTATTGGGCGGCCATGGCGGCACGTTGCTCCGTGTTTGAAATTGCCGGAAAAGTAGAGCGGGCAGATAGCGATTGGGTTGCCGATTGGAAAGCCCCGGCGGCTTGCCTGACCGAGTGGTTCGGCTCTAAGCAACAGGTCACCCCAAGCGCCGTCCGGCGCCGCGGGGCTCCGTTCGTCGCAGGAGACCTGAATTTATGCGCATCCCGCTGATGCTGTCTGTCGCCACGCTTGCTTTGGCCGCTCCTACGCTTGCCTTCGCCCAGCGCGCTGCTGCCCCTGCTCCGGCCAAGGTCGACCCCGCGGTCGCCAAGGCGCGCGATGCCGCACTCAAGGACCAGGTCGCCTGGGATATCGTCGAGGATTTGACGACCGAGGTCGGCCAGCGGCTGGCGGCGACCGAAGCGGAAGCGCGCGCCCGCGCCTGGGCAGTGATCCGGCTCAAGAAGCTCGGTTTCCAGAACGTCCATGTCGAAACCTTCAAGATGCCCGTCTGGATCCGCGGTGCGGAGACGGCCGAGATCGTCGGCCCTTATCCGCAGAAGCTCGTGATCGCGGCCCTGGGCCGATCGGGCGCGACTCCGCCGGAGGGCATCACCGCGCCAGTCGTCTATTTTCCGACACTCGGTGACCTGATCGCTGCCCCCGATGGTAGCTTGAACGGCAAGATCGCCTTCATCTCCAACCAGATGAAGGCCACGCAGGACGGCAGTAGTTATGGCTCCTATGGCGGCGCGCGCTTCATCGGTCCGAACATCGCCGCCAAGAAGGGCGCGCTCGCAATCGTGATCCGCTCGATCGGCAGCGACAAGGGCCGCTGGCCGCATACCGGCGGGACCAACTGGACGCCAGGCGTGACGCCGATCCCGGCCGGGGCGCTATCGGTTGCGGACGCCGAGCAACTCGAACGCATCTTCGCGCGCACCGACAAGGTGACGATGAAACTGGTGCTCACGCCGCAGATGCTGCCCGACGCTGAATCCGGCAACGTCGTCGCCGAAGTGCCGGGCACCGACCCCAAGGCCGGGACGATCCTGATAGGCGGCCATCTCGACAGCTGGGATCTCGCCACCGGCGCGATCGACGACGGCGCCGGGATCGCGATCACCGCCGCGGCGGCCAAGCGCCTGCTCGACGGCCCGCGTCCGCGCCGCACCATCCGGGTCGTCTGGTTCGGTGCCGAAGAAGCCGGCGGGTTCGGCGGTGCGGCCTATGCCAAGGCGCATGTCGGCGAGAAGTTCGCGATGGCAAGCGAATCCGATTTCGGGGCCGACAATGTCTGGCGGTTCAACACCAATCTGCCCGACAGCGCCAAGGCGGTCGGCGATCGGCTCGCGGCGGCGTTGGCGCCGCTCGGCATCGTCCGCGGTAAGGACGTCGCCGGCGGCGGGACCGACGTCGGCCCGATCCTCGCAACCGGCGTTCCCGCGGTGACGCTCGCCCAGTCGGGCCAGCGCTACTTCGATTGGCACCACACCCCCGAGGACACGCTCGACAAGATCGATCCGGAACAGCTGCGCCAGAACGTCGCCGCCTGGACGACGGTCCTGTCGATCGTCGCCAATGCGCCCGAGGAATTCGGACCGGTAACGCCCAATACGAGCGAGTGAATCCCGACGGCGGAGAGTGCGGCCGGACGCAAACCCGAGACGCGCGACAATTTGGTCGTTGACCGTCACAATGTCGCCGTTATTCCTCCAGGCTCGCGAAGGGCAGTTCGGCCCGGCTGCGAAACGACGGTAATTTTTTGGGAGCACCCAAATGAAGAAGATCGCCATTGTTCTCGCCGCCGCGAGCCTGGTGTCCCTGGCGGCCTGCAAATCGCAGACCCCGGCCGCGGCGAATGCCGACGCGGTTGCGGACAACCTGGCAGCCGAAGCCGACAATCTCTCGGATCAGGCCAGCGACCTCACCAACAACACCGCGGCTGCCGCGGTCAGCAACGCGTCGGACAGTCTGAACAACGCGGCCGATTCGATCCGCGCCGAAGCGGCCAACGCCACGGCGCCGGCCAAGAAGTAAGCTTCGCACCGTCAGGCCTCGCCTGACGATACGATACAGGGCGGTTCCTCCGGGGGCCGCCCTTTCTTCTTGGTCGCGAGCGGCGAGAGCGGCGCGAAAGAGCCCGCTTGCCGCCCGCGACAATGCCGCCTAGAGGATCGCCCGCGTCGGGGAGTGGCGCAGCCTGGTAGCGCATCTGGTTTGGGACCAGAGGGTCGCAGGTTCGAATCCTGTCTCCCCGACCAGTTTCGTGGCCGGACGTCCGAAGGACATCCGGCCACGAAACTCCCAAGTGCAAACGACGGGAAGATTTTCCCAATCGCTTGCTAAATACCGGCACGACGGTAAATCCCGCGTCGTCGGTCTTCGCTGACGCGAAGCCGGCCGGCGTTCGGCGTCTCGACCATAGCTTCGCTATCGTCGTGCGCCTCCTGGATGGGGCCTGTAGCTCAACTGGTTAGAGCTGGCCGCTCATAACGGCTAGGTTGCGGGTTCAAGTCCTGCCGGGCCCACCAGCGCCACCGGTCGATGCTGCCACGATCACCTCGTCCAGCCCCGCCGCTCGCGCGCCGAGGCGATCGAGTTCGGCCAGCACCTTATCCCACCATTGCCAGAATGCGCGCAGATCAGCCTCGTCGCGGACATAGGGCGTGTGGCCCGGTTCGAGCGATGGCGAATGGAAGGCGAAACTCAGCACGCGAATGCCCTCACCGAGCGCAACACGGATCGCTTCCAATGCCTCGCGCACCGGAATCCCCTCCGGCGTCAGCGGAATGCGCTGGAGCAGCCCGGATCGTGCGAGCACCGCCCTCCCCTTCGGAATGCGCCCGGCGGTGCGATAGAGCGCCATCCCGCCCGAGCGCGCGGCGCCGGTAAAGACGGTGGTCAGCGGCAGTTCGACCATTCCGCCGGCACGAAAGGCGTGATTGCCGAGCGCGGAGAAATCGGGACCGCCCTCGCTCCCATAGTCGAAGCCGGGCCGCATCGAACTGTCGAGGCGATAGCCATGCGCCGCCAGCAAATCGAAGCTTGCCGGACCCAGGCCATATCGCCCGGCGCGATAGGCGGTGGGGCGCGCTCCAAACGCAGACGTGATCGCGTCGGTCAGCGCCACCAGCTTCGCTTCTTCGAGCGCGCGCGGCAGGTTGCCGGCGAAGCTGTTGGCCGGCGTCAGCGCTTCGTCGAACGGCGGATTGACCCAGGGATGAAGCTGCGTCCCGGCCGCAGTACCGCCAGTCAGCAACGGCCCGATCAGATCGATCGCGCGCGGATCGGTCGCGATCGGGTGGTCGACCATCAGCGCCAGCGGCACGCCGGCCGCTGCGAACCTGGCGTGCGCCGCGGGGAGCGCCGCCACGGTCGAAACCGACCGATTCTCGCGTGCGAGCGGTTTGCTCCAGTCGAACTCCTCTTCGGTGTCGACGAACACAACGAAGCGCGTGCCGAACGAGTCCGGCCAAGCTACGAGATCGCCTGCGCTCGGCGGTTGCGGACGAAACGCGTCTGCCACTTAATTTGAAGAGAGCTGCCCCACGCCGTGATCCAACGCCGCCGGCAGGCGCAATGTCAAGCGCTGCTCGCCGATCTTCAGGCTGCCGCCGAGTTCGCCGGCCAGGTTGCGCGCCAGCCTGAGCCCGAACGCGGTGCCAAGCAAAGTACCTTCCTGATCTTCGCCTTCGAGCGACAACAGGGCTTCACCCGGCCATGCGGCAAAGGCGCGCGGGCGCTCGACGGCGATCCGCGCCTGGCCATCTTTCGACCATACCCTGATCGCGATCCGCTCACCGATCCCGCTCGCGCCGATCGCCAATGCCATCAACCGGCTGATCAAGCGGCCGACCGCGACCTCGTCACCGGCAATAGCCAGCCCAGCCGGCCCGCTATCGATGTCGACCACCGATTGCCGGAGCAGCATCAACGGCTCGAGATCGCGCGCGGCGCGCTCGAGCAGCGGGGCGATCTCGACCACGCCGGGGCGCAGGACCAAGGCGTCCTGTTCGATCCGCGCGGCGGTGTCGACATCGTCGATCGCGGCAATCAGGTCATGCGTGTCGTGACGAATCGCCGCGGCGCGTTCGCGATAGGCGTCGGGCGCGGGGCCGAGCACTTGCGCCTCGATCATCTCGGCAAAGCCCGAAATCGCATTGGTCGGCGTGCGCAATTCGTGGACCAATGCGCGGAGCGCCTCGGGCGAAGGGCCGTTCTTAGGCACGGGTTCGGCGCGCTGGTCGGCGCGCGGACGCCGCGCCACGCCGCGATAGCCGGTGAACCGGCCGCTGGCCGGGTCGAACGCGGGTGTCGCCGACAATTGCCATTGCCCGGCGGCGAGCGACGAACCGGCGATCACCAGGCGCGCATCGGCGAACGACGCACGACGGCGAAACGCGCCGCTGACCACGCCGTCGACCTGCGCGGAGCCAGTGCCGAGCAGCACGCCGATCAGCGGTTCGCGCGGCGCCCCGTCGACCCAGCGGATCGTGCCCGTAGCATCGGTTTCGAAGCAGAAATGATCGATCGGCCCATCGCTGGCGATCACTCGCGGCGGACGCCCCAGGTCGCCATGGTCACGCTGATAAGCGTCGATCCGGGCGACTAGGTCGGCGATCTGGAACGGGCCCCTTGGCGCGGGTGCTGGACTAGCGTCATTGGCCGGTGCGCCGGCTGGCGATTCGGCACGCTGCGGCGTTTCGCTGACGATCGGCCGATCCCGTACGATACTGGCGACGGACGCGATGGGCGCGACCGCCTCGATGACGGAGATCACCGGCTCCGGCTCGCGATCGGGGCGCGGCAGCGCGAAATCCGACCGCCCGAAACTGTCGAGTGCGCGCATCGTCTCGGCGGGCAAGTCGCGACGATGGCGCAGCAGCGATCGCGAGGTCGGCGGCAAATCGGGCAACATCGCGCGCCATTCTGCACCGGTCAGCCGCGCCACCGCGATCACCGGCGCCGCGACCGAGGGCTCGTCTTCCGCGAACAGCCGGACGAGTTCCGCGGGCGGATTGGCGAAGGCCAGGCTGCGCGCGCTCGCCGCGCGGGTCCGCGTCGGTACCCGCGACCGGATCGCTCGCAATTGCTCGATCGCTTTCGCGTCGGGAGCCGCCCGGCGACGGCCGATCAGGTCGGTTAGCTGACGCCAGGCCGATTGCGCGCCGAACGATGTCGCCATATCGGCGCCAAGCACGGTGTCGAGGCTGTCGTCGAAACGCAAGAACGGGGCCCTCGGATCGCGCGGAACCGCCGCGCCTAAGAATTTCTTAACCGCAGTGCGGCGCGCTTCAAATGGTTCATTTTGACGCGTCGCATAGTGGGACGATTGCGCAATCCAGCAATTATATTATGTTGGCGATCGGGCTAACTCGCATAAAATTCTTGGAGAACCGGCGATGGCGTTGGATCGGATCGATCGGCAGATATTGTCTTTACTACAGGCCGATGGACGCATGACCAATGTCGAACTGGCCGACCGCGTCGGCTTGACCGCACCGCCGTGCCTGCGGCGCGTCCGCGCGCTGGAGGAAGCGGGCGCGATCAAAGGCTACCACGCCGAACTCGACCCCGCGACCCTGGGCTATCCGATCACCGTGTTCGCGATGGTCAGCCTGAAGAGCCAGGCGGAGCGCGACCTGACCGCGTTCGAATCGCACATCGCGACGATTCCCGAGGTCCGTGAATGTCATATGCTCAACGGCGAAATCGACTTCATCCTGAAGATCGTCGCCGGCGACCTCAAAGCGTTCCAGGATATTCTGACGACCCATCTGACCCCCGCCCCCAACGTGGCGAGCGTCAAGACGTCGCTGACCATCCGCACGTCGAAGAACCAGCCGGGGATTCCGGTCGGGGCGGAATAGCGAAAGGGCGGCTCGGTTCACCGCCCTTCCCACGTCGATAATCGCCGCGACCCAGATACGCGTCGCCAGCATCCAGGACGAACAACGCCCGTGCCGCCGCGACCGGCAGCACGGGCGTAAGGATCAGTTGGGTGACGTCCCCATGATGACCCCGCGGCCGGAGTTGGACCCGGCATAGACCGTCCCGAAGGTTTTCGGGTCGCCAGCGACGACGCGGAAGCCACCATATTGGTGCGCGTTGTCATTGATCTTGACCCAAGTGGATCCGCCATCGACCGAGCGAAAAAGGCCGGACGTCCCGTTCAAAATGCCGGCCATATAGATAGCCGGATACGATTGGCCGGATGCTGCCTTGCCGAAGCCCACCCCTTGCACGCTCGAGGCGCCCGAGATCTGGCTCCAGCTTCCCGAGCCGCAGTTGGTGTTGTGCGACAGGCCATTGGTACCGTACAGCCAGATATCGCAGTTGCGGCCGAACGGCGTGGTGATCCCGTCGGCCCAGGAAACCAGAGTCGCCGACTGGCTCCAGTTCGTGCCGTGGTTGGTGCTGGTGTAGAAATTGCCGGTCAGCTTGTCATACGCATAGAGATTATTCGCGTTGGAGCCGTCCGCCGCCACGAACGATCCTGCCGGCAGGGTTGTCGCGTTCCAATTGTACGTGGTGGTGGTGGAAACGACCGGCGCGACATTGTCGTCGGGCGACCAGAGAATGGCGGTACCGTCGATGTTCACCGCGATATGGCCGCCGCCCGTCGTGATGTTGGACGGCACGCTGGTGAAGGGATTCCAGCTATAGCCGCCGTTATAGGAGATGGCGGCCGGAGCGACGCCCGTGCTGGCGCGCACGACCAGGCTCGGCGTGTTCTTGGCCCAGTCGAGGCTTTCAGTGTTGTAGCAGGCTGGATTCGAGAAGGCCGTCGACGGCGGCTGGTTCACATTGGCGTGATAGAACCCGCAATTGTCGCCGGTCCCGCTCACCACGGGCACAAATCCCCCCCAGGAAAAGGTGTTCGGAGAAATCAGGCTGAGCACGGCATCTTCCTCGACGCCATTTTCATCGAGCGCGAAATTGACGGTCGAGCCGCTCTGGGAGGCCGTCAGATTATGGGTCGACATGATGCCGCCGCCCCAAGTGACGAAGGCATGGTTCGTATCGAACGGATCGAGAAGCACGCCACTCCAGTTACCGATGTTGGTCTTGGGCCCGGTCCAGGGCGCGTAGCTGGTGTCGAACGCAGCCTTGGCGGTGGCGTCGACCCAGGACTGGCCGCCGTTCGTCGTCCGGAAAAGCGCCTCGCCATAGCCGTCATAGCGGTCGATGGTCATCGCGGCGACGACGCCCGGATGCGCCGGATCGACCGACAGGCCGGAGAAACCATAATTGGCAGTCCAGCCGGCCAGTTGCTGGCTGTCGTTCGGCGGGGTGATATTGGTCCAGGTGCTATTAGCGATATTGTACTTCCATACCTGGCCGCCGATCAGGCTGTCAGGACCGTAGCCGCCGCCCGAGGATTGCGAATAGGTGATGTAGAGATTGCCGTCCGGCCCGATCGCACCGACCTGGGGCAATTGACCGGCCGGCGCACCCGACACCTGCGACCAGGTGCTGCCGCCGTTGGTGCTTTGATAAAGCGTGGCGCCCGAGCTGGCGGCGGCCGGAGTACTGACCGCGGCGAAGATTCGCGGCGTCGCCTGGCCCGAAGAACCGGACGGTTTGTAGAAGACGACGAAGCTCACGCCGGCGCCGGCATCGTTATTGGACATGGCCGGAAAGCTCGTCACTCGGGCCCAGTGCGCACCGCTGTCGGTGCTTTTCCACAGGCCATTCGTCGACGCGCCGGCTGACGTGTTGGCGGTACCGTAGAACAAGGTCGATCCCAGATTCGGGTCCACCTGCAGACGCGAACCGACATTGCGACCGCGTTCGTTACCGTTCACGTTGAAGGTCAGCGGTACGACGGTAAAGCTCGCACCCTGATTGTTCGAGACGAGGACCGCGCCGCAGCAGGTGACGTTCCAGTCGCCGCCGCCGCCGGCGACCATATAAAGCTTCTGCGTATTGCTCGGATCGATAGCGATCGCCTCGACGTCGTCGTACAGGCGCTGCGCCAGCGACAGGCTGTCGAGCAGCGGTACCCAGGTGTTGTTCGAGGCATTGTAGCGATAGGCGCCGCCAACATCGGTGCGTGCGTAGAACAGATTCTGCTGACCCGGATGGGCGATGATCTCGGGCACATAGCCGCCGCCGCCGATCTTCACCGATTGCCAAGTGTAGCTCTGGGCCGTGGCGGGCGACGCCGTGGCAAATGCCGCGGAAGCCAAGAGGGCGCCAGCAGCCAGCGCCCGCAACGGGGCGTAACGCAGGGTATTCTTCATGAATTCCTCTCCGTATCTGTGTTTTTTGAGCCAGCCCACGACGCGCTACGGCAGGCCCGCAGCCGGCATTCCTGGCAGGGAGCGCCGCTGTTGTGTGTCAGCGGAACGGATTGATACATCAAAAAAATCACGTGTAAAATTGAAATTTTACTTATGAAATCATTGGACGGACATCATCATGCCGGAGAGAACGACAACAGCTTAAAGGGATGAATCGGCATTCTCGTGATCGCATGCCGAGCGCGGCGAAAGTTATCACCGTAACCCCGGCTCAGGTGGCGGACGGATGCTTCAACTAGTCGGCAATTATCGGGCATCAGCCGGACCGGCCTCGCCGCAGGTCCGGTGACAGCTGTGCCACCGGACCCGGGGATCAGAAGCGATAGCTGGCCGAACCCCCCCATTCGCGCGGACGGCCATAGCTCACCTCGGCTAGGCCGAACGCCGGGCTGGCATTGCCGGAGGCTAGGTAGAGCGCATTGGTCAGATTGGTGACGAACCCCGATAGCTGAATCGATTTGCCGGGCAGCGTATAGGTCAGCCGAGCATTGGCCAGCACATAGCCCGGCTCGGTGATCAGCGCCGTGTTGCCCACATCCTCATAGATCCGCGAATACACCGTCACGTCTCCGCGCAGCGAGAGCTTGCCCGCCTTTTCGAACTCGTGGCTGATCTCCGCCCCCGCCATTGCGGTGAACTCGGGCGTCTTCACGAACTTGCTTGCCAGCGTGATCGGCAGGATCTGCGTCGGGCCCAACCCCTGGCCGATCGAAGTATATTTGGCGTCGAGATAGCCGAGCGAGGCATTGGCCGTGAACCACCGCGCCGGCCGCGCGACCAGCTCCAACTCGAACCCGTTGATTCGCCCCGCTGCGGCATTGGCTACGAAATTCTGCGGGGTCTGGTTCACGGTCAGCTGGATATTCTTGTAGATCGAATGGAACCCGGCAAGGTTCGCGGTCAGCGTGTGGTCGAGCAGATCCGCCTTGATGCCGATTTCATAGCTGTCGAGCGTTTCTGGTTCATAGGCGGTCACTTCAGCCGCGTCGGCGAGCGGCCGACCGTTGAAGCCCCCCTGTTTGAACCCCCGCGAATAGCTGGCGTAGAGCAGGATATCCCGGTTCGGCTTGTAGTTCACGCCGACATGCGGGGTGAAGGCGGACCAGCCCTTTACCCGCGTGACGTTGATAAATTGGACATTGTCGCGCTGCCGGGTGTTGATCGAGGTGAAGACCTTATGGTCCCTATTGTAACGCGCGCCCGCCTCAATGTTCAGCTTGGGCACGATCTCGAAGCTCACCTGGCCGAAAAAGGCATAGCTGTAATTGTCGGTATAATTCTCGATGAACACCGCCGGCGTATAAGGCGGGGTCAGCGCGAGGGGCGGCTGCAGGCCGAGCGCGAGATCGGCGCGCGCGATGTCGGACGCCTTTTCCTTGAAATAATAAGCGCCGAGCACATAGCTCAGCCGGTTGTCGACCGCCTTGCCGGTCAGTTGCAATTCCTGGCTGAACTGCCACTGCTTGTCGTCGTTCACCGTCTCGCGGAAGGTAAAGGGCGTGTTGTCGCCGTCGCGGTTGAACCCAGCCTTCAGGTCCCGATAGGCCGTCACCGATTTGATCTCGGCATTGCCGAATGCGTAGCGGATCACGCCCTGCACGCCCCACAGATCCAGGTCGTTGCGGTTGCGTCCGGTCGCATAGGTCGTGAACGGATCATTGGTGATGTAGGAGGCGTTGAGCGTGTTCGCGCCGTTCGGAGCGGTGATGCCCAGCGTCGGTGCGATATAGCGATTATAGTTGCTGAGGAACGGGATGCCGGTGATGCCCGGCGCATTGCCGACCGCGATCAGCTTGGACGGCGCCGAATTCTCGCGTGCCCTGGTATAATCGCCGCCGATATCGATCGTCAGATCGTCGGTCGCCTTGATGCGCAGCTTGGCGCGGATCGAATCGGCATTGCGGTTCCCCTCAGTCCCGCCATCGATCAGGCGCTTCACATAGCCGTCGCGGTTGATGCTCGATCCTGAAATGCGCAGCGCCACCTTATCGCTGACGATTGGAATATTGACATAACCCTTCACGTCGATGCGGTTGAAGCTGCCATAGGTGCCCTCGATCTTGCCCGACAAATCCTGCGTGTCGGGCTGGCCGGTGGTGATGAGCACGGCGCCGCCGATAGTATTCTTGCCGAACAATGTGCCCTGCGGCCCGCGTAGCACCTGCACGCTGTCCAGGTCGACCGCGTCGAGCACGCTGCCGATCGAGCGCGCATAATAGACATCGTCGACATAGAAGCCGACACCGGGATCGGAGAAGATCGCGAAGTCGTTCTGGCCGACGCCGCGGATGAACACCGTGGCGTTGTAATTGCCGCCCGAAAGCGCGGCCGCGCCATCGAACCGAATGTTCGGCGTATATTTTGCGATCTGGTCGAGTGTATCGACGCTGCGACTGGCCAGCGCATCGCCGGTGAAGGCTGTCACCGCGATCGGCACGTCCTGGAGCCGCTCAGTGGTGCGCCGTGCGGTCACCAGAATATCGTCTTCGGCGGCGGCCGCGACATCGCTAGGGGCTGCCGCGGCTTTAGCATCGGCCGGTTCGGTCTGCGCCTCGGCCTGGATTGGTAGCAGGGTGGTGAGAGCGACCCCCGCGAGTAGCCTGGCGACGTTTCGTGCAGCCACGATTCCCCTCATTTGATCCTCCTCTGAATTGCGCTCTTTCTCGAGCGTTCGATTGGTAAATCTGGTGCGTTGAGCGTCCGCAATTTCAGGATGAAGCGACAAACCGCCTCGCTTTCCTCGGGCGTCAGGCATCCACAAAAAGCGGCGTCATGGTCGCGAAAGACGTCATCGGGTTCAGCGCCCAGCACCGCACCGGCTGCGGTGAGGCGCAATGCGTCGATGCGCCGAGCGCGCAGGCAGTGTCGTCAAGGTCGCTACGCCCATCATGCCTCTCCCGACGTACCGCGATCTCGATTTGTCGCTTTGGAGCATAACTATACGCCTGGCATACAATGATCACAAGCGGGGCGCCGGGGGCTGGGTCGATAAGGGGGCGAAGTGTGGCCGAAACGGCACATTTAGAGATCGTAGTCGCCGTCCTCGAAGAACACCTGTGCGCGGCGATTGCCACGCTGCGTCACGCGGGCAAGGCCCAGCAGGCTCCCGCAATCGCGGTGGAAGCCAGAATGACACGCGCGAACTTGTGGCCGAACATCGTCCGTCCTCCCATTGGGTTGATCTGAAAATGGAAAGTGGGACACGCTGCCCCTCAGGGCGCGCCGGTCACGTTCACATTGACGCGGTTGTCTGCCTTATCGAAGCTGTAGTTCGAGACGACATTGTTGTTGACCGTGCCCGAATGCGCGACCTTCACCAGTCGCCCCTTGGCATCATAGGTGTAATTGACCGTCTCGGATGCCCCGGCCATGCCGGCCGCCATTGCGGCGAGTATTATGGAACCGGCGCAGACAGTCAGCGCCGTAGCTAATCGACCCATCTTCGCCCCCTCGATTCGTAACTCGACGGAGGCTCAGCCGCGCTTTCCAACTTGGGAATGGAAACTATTTGATAGATCAACAAATCACTCCGTTTCGAACGAATCGCGAGCTTCATCGCAACTGCGGCAACGAAGTGAAACCTGCGGCTCGTGCGAAGACCGAGCACGATGCGTTGAGCGCGATGAATAAAAAAGGGCGGCTGTCGCCAGCCGCCCCTTTCTCATTCGATCGCCTCGACTCAGCTGGTCGGCGGACTGTCGAGCCAGGTCGACCAGAAGCCGGCGATGTCACTGCGCGGCGCGGTGGTAACCGCAGCGAACGCCGCCTTGGCGCCGGCCTTGTCGCCCGACAGCGCCAGGGCGATGCCCAAATGCGTATTGACCTCGTCATTGTTGACACCGCCCTTGGTCAGCGCCTGCTTGTAGAGCGCGATCGCTTTGGCATAGTCGCCGCGGCCCAGGAATGCGTCGCCGGTCTGCGACGACAGCGCGCCATTGGCCGACGCCGCCGCCTTGGTCTCGAGCCCCGCGAAAGAGCCTTCGGCCGCGACCTGGTTGTTCGAGCTGGTGACCAGCGCCTGGATGTTGGAATTGCCGGTGCCGGGAATCTTGCCCGCGGCCTTGCCCTCGGCGATCACCGCCTTGGTTTCGTCGGGCAGGCCGACGTCCATCACCTTTTGCGCATATTCCTCATAATAATTCTGGTCGGCGAGCGACTTGGTCTGGCGCATCAGCCGGAACACGTCGATCATCTGCTTCTTGTCGAGCTTGGCGACGGGGTTCTGGGTCAGCGCATAATAGCCGAGCGCGTCGCGCCAGGTCTTCGAGGTCGGGTAGGCGACGAGCCAGCGCTTCAGCCAGACGATGGTTTGCGGCTTGAGACCTGCAGCGGCCGATTGCGCGATGCCGTATTTGTAGATGTCCTCCGACTGCTTGCCGGACGCGACCACCTTTTCGAGGTCGGCCATGCCGCCGGCGGCGTCGCCGGCCTGGACCTTGGACTTGGCGAGGTAGAGCGGCAGATTCGCTTCGGTCGACCCGTGCTGCTGCGCCTGCTGGAACAGCCGGCTCGCGCGCGCCCAATCCTTGGCGTCGTAAGCGATCGTCGCGCGGCTGAACTCGAACTTGGGCAGCATGTCCGCGGGCGTCTTGGGATTGACGATCAGCGCATCGAGCGGGGCGATCATCGGCGCCGGATCGAACGCGCCATTGGTGCCGGCCGAAGAATCGGCGATCTTCTGCGACACCAGGGCATAGCGTAGGAAGGTTGAAATATATTTGTCGTCGTCGGTCTTGGCCGCGGCTTCGGCTTCGCCCACGGCGGTCTCGGCCGTCGCCATATCCTTGGCGAGCAGCGCGGCCTTGGCCTTGTTCGCGGCAACCGCCACGGCCTGGGTATATTGCGGGCCGGCGGGCGCTTCTTCCTTCTTCTTGGCAAAAGCGGGCGGCGCAAAGGCCAGCCCGGTCGCGCCGGCGACCATCGCCGCGGCGAAGGCGGCCGTCGAAATGCTCTTCATCAATCTCTCCTCATGGGCGGGGGAACCCTTCCCGACCGCTCTAATCAGCGGGCGCCGGGGGTTCAAGGCGCCTGGCGGAGCAAATCGCCGAAACCGGCTGAATGCGGATTGAATGGAGAATTGCGCCCGCGTCCCCGCTCGGGCAGGAGTTGGGCATCGGATTGCGCCCTCGCGAGCCCAGTTGCGCCCTCACGCGCGTACGCGCGCGCGTGACATCGGTTGCATGACCCGCTAGGGTCGTCATCGAACAGCAACATCACCTGAAAGACCCCAAAACTTGACCGACGAGACCGTCCTCGCCGACCCCTCGGACATTACCCCCATCTCCATCGTCGATGAGATGAAGTCGTCGTATCTCGATTATGCGATGAGCGTGATCGTCGCCCGCGCGCTGCCCGACGTGCGCGACGGGCTGAAGCCGGTGCACCGCCGGATTCTGTTCTCCGCCCAGGAAAGCGGATTCTTCTACAACCGGCCCTATCGTAAATCGGCGCGCATCGTCGGCGACGTGATCGGTAAATACCACCCGCATGGCGATACCTCGATCTACGAGGCATTGGCGCGCATGACCCAGGATTGGGCGATGCGGCTGCCGCTGATCGACGGCCAGGGCAATTTCGGATCGATGGATCCCGATCCCGCCGCCGCGATGCGCTACACCGAGGCGCGCCTCGCCAAATCGGCGAGCTTCCTGATGGAAGATCTCGACAAGGATACGGTCGACTTCGTTCCCAATTACGACGGTTCGGAAAGCGAACCGTCGGTCCTGCCGGCGCGCTTTCCCAATCTTCTCGTCAATGGCGCCGGCGGCATCGCGGTGGGCATGGCGACCAACATTCCGCCGCACAATCTGGGCGAAGTGATCGATGCGTGCTTCGCGTACATGGACCGCGCGGAAAGTGGCGGGGCGCCGATCACGACCGAAGAATTGATGGAATACGTGCCGGGTCCGGATTTCCCGACCGGCGCAATCATCCTCGGCCGCTCCGGCGCGCGATCGGCGTACGAGACCGGCCGCGGTTCGATCATCCTGCGCTCGCGCCACGAGGTCGAGGAGGGCCGCGGGGATCGGCGCTCGATCGTTCTCACCGAAATCCCCTATCAGCAAGGCAAGAACGCGCTCGTCGAAAAGATCGCCGAGGCCGCGAAGGACAAACGGATCGAAGGCGTCAGCGACATTCGCGACGAATCGAACCGCGAGGGCGTGCGGATCGTCATCGACCTGAAGCGCGACGCGACTCCCGAGGTCGTGCTCAACCAATTGTGGCGCCACACGCCGGCGCAAGGGTCGTTCCCGGCCAACATGCTGGCGATCCGCGGCGGCCGACCCGATCTGCTCAATCTCAAGGATTTCATCCAGGCGTTCATCCAGTTCCGCGAACAGGTCATCACGCGGCGCACCAAGTTCGAGCTCGCCAAGGCGCGCGACCGGGCGCATCTGTTGCTCGGCCTGGTCATCGCGGTCACCAATCTCGACGAAGTCGTCCGCATCATTCGCGGGTCGTCGAGCCCGACCGAGGCACGTCATGCGCTGCTGATGCGCGAATGGCCGATCGCCGAAATCGCCGGCTATATCCGGCTGGTCGAGGCGACCGATGTCGAGGTCACCGGTGATAGCTATCGCCTGTCGGATCTTCAGGTCCGCGCGATCCTCGATCTGCGCCTCCACCGCCTGACCGCGCTCGGCCGCGACGAGATTGGCGACGAGCTCAAGGAACTCGCCGCATCGATCGCCGAACTGCTCGAAATCCTGGCCAATCGCGCTCGCCTTTACGAGGTGATGCGCGAGGAACTGGCCGCGGTGCGCGCCGAATTCGCCACGCCGCGCCGGACCGAGATCGCCGGTGCCGCCGACGGCATCGAGGATGAGGATCTGATCGAGCGCGAGGACATGGTCGTGACCGTGACCATGCAGGGCTATATCAAGCGCACGCCGCTCGACACGTTCCGCGCCCAGGCCCGCGGCGGCAAAGGCCGCGCCGGGATGGCGACCAAGGACGAGGATGCCGTCACCGAGCTATTCGTCACCTCGACCCACACGCCGGTGCTGTTCTTCTCGACGCTCGGCCGGGTCTATCGGATGAAGGTGTGGCGTTTGCCCGAAGGCGGCGCCAACACGCGCGGACGGCCGATGATCAACCTGCTGCCGCTGGCGGAGGGCGAGACGATTTCGACCGTGCTGCCGTTGCCAGAGGACGAGAATGAGTGGGGCAAGCTCCACGTCATGTTCGCGACCGCCAAGGGCTCGGTGCGCCGAAATTCGATGGATGCGTTCACCAACGTGCCGTCGAACGGCAAGATCGCGATGAAGTTCGAAGGCGAGGACGAAGACGACCGGCTGATCGGCGTCGCGTTGCTCGACGAGAGCGACGACGTGCTGCTCGCCACGCGCCAGGGCAAGGCCATCCGCTTCGCCGGCGACGATGTCCGCGAATTCCAGAGCCGCGCGTCGACTGGCGTGCGCGGGATGCGGCTGGCCGATGGCGACGAAGTGATCTCGCTGTCGATCCTCCACCGTGTCGGCGTCCGCGACCAGGAGGAGCGCGAGGATTATCTCCGCCACGCCACCTGGAAGGGTGAGGACACCGAAGGCACCCGCAAGCCGCGCGAGATGGATGACGAGCGCTTCGCCTATCTCGGCGAGCGCGAACAATTCATCCTGACGGTCTGCGCCAATGGATATGGCAAGCTGTCCTCGGCCTATGAATATCGCCGGACCGGTCGCGGTGGTCAGGGCATCACCAATATCGACAATATCGCGCGCAACGGCCTCGTCGTCGCCAGCTTCGCGGCGACCAAGGCCGACCAGCTGATGCTGGTGACCGACCAGGCCAAGCTGATCCGCATGGGGCTCGACAGCCTGCGCGTGATCGGCCGCGGTTCTGCCGGCGTGCGTCTGTTCAACGTTGCCGATAACGAGCATGTCGTCTCCGCCGCGAAGATCGGCGAAAGCGACGAGGAAGAGGACGGCGCCGAGCAGCCAATCGACGGCGGCGAAGCGGCAACCGGCGAGGCCGGCGTCACCGAGACCGGAACCGGTGAAGCAGAGGGTGGCGAGGCCGAGGCGTGATCGCGCGACCGGGCACCGCCTATAAGGTCCTGACCGCCGATCAGATGCGCGCCCTCGAAGCCGATCGCTTCGAGGGCGCGCCGATCGACCTCGCCGACGGCTATATCCACCTGTCGACCAGCGATCAGCTGACCGAAACTGTCGACAAGCATTTCGCCGGTCAGTCGGGTCTGTGGGTCGCCGCCATCGACCTCGCCGCGCTGGGCAACACCGTCCGATGGGAGGAATCGCGCGGTGGTGCGCTCTTTCCCCACATTTACGGTGCGATGCCGCTGGACACGGTAATCGCTTATGGCGAGCTCGACCGCGACGACGACGGGACGGTCAAGCTGCCCGTCGCGGGCTGATCCGCCGCTCAGCTAACGTCGAACACGTCGATCATCGCCTGCCGCCAGGAATGGTCGGCAAAGAGCATCTGACGGCTGGGCATGGCCATTCCCCCTTCGATCATGGATCGTGATTGCGGCTGACTATCACGCGGGTCCACGCGTAGGCGCACAGTATCGCACCCGTTTTGGTCGGGTCAGGGGAGCAGGTCGACCACCTCGAACCCGGCGCCTTCCTCGCGCAACAACATCGTCCTGTGGCAATGTTTCGGGTCGTGCTCGAAGCAGAGCAGCGCCGATGGCTTTTCGGCGGCAAGGTCGCGGAGTTGCGCCGCCTGGGCCTGCGCCTCGGGCAAATGAAGCTGCCCGGCATAGACGCGTTCCATCGTCCGCCAGTCGCCCTTCTTCGCCGCGTCCCGCCCCGGCTTGGGCGTGCCGAGCGCCTTCAGGTGGATATAGCCGATCCCACTGTCCTTCAGCGTCGCCGCCAGGATATTCTTCGAGAACCCTGGACGGCGCGACAGCGGCAAGGCGCGGACGTCGATCACTTGCTCGACCCCCGCCTCGCGCAGCGTGGCGAGAAAGGCGTCCATCGTCGCGCCTTCATAACCGATGGTGAAGATCTTCATCGTCTTTCCAACGCAGCAAGGTGGTTACCGCTCCCCAGGCGATCAACGCCTGCCCGATGAAATAAAGCGACCAGATCAGGAGCACGGGGATCAGCGACCCCGACAGCGGCCCCATCTTGGCGAAGATCAGCAAGTCTGAGGCAACGAACATGACTGCGCCCAGCCCGACGCGATAGCGCGGGAATCGGCTGATCCACGCGCTCGCCGCCATCGCGCCGAGTCCGGTTGCATAGAGCGCGATACCAGGTGCTGCAGCGCGATCGGCGGGGAGCAGGAAAGCGATCAACGGCACGCCGAGGAATAACAGCAGGGATAGGATCATCTGGCTCGGCGAGGTCTTGCTGCGGCGATGGAGCAGATAGAGCGTGGTCGCGGTCAGATGACCCGCGAGAAACGCCAGCGCGCCGCCGGTCTGACTGCGCTCGAGCAGCACGTCCCCCAGCGTCCCCAATGCCAACACCCCGGTGATCAGCCAGCCGTCGCGCCCGCGGGCGTTGAGAGCCGCCCAGATCGTCAGCAGACCGACCCCTGCCCCCTTCCACGCAATCCAGGGCAGCGTCGGAATGGTGTGTTGTCCGACGAACCAGAAGCTGACGCCGGCCAGCAAGGCCAACATCAGCAGCCATATCGCGCGGGGTTTCGATGGGGTCGCGGTCATGGCGATGTGATGGCCCCGCGAGTTGATATCGGCAACATGCTTTGTCATCCGGCGCCGGCGCGGCTATCGCCCGGCGCCATGACTCATGACATTCACATCATCGGCGGCGGCCTCGCCGGATCCGAGGCGGCGTGGCAGCTCGCCGAAGCAGGCGTGCGCGTGAAGCTCTCGGAAATGCGCGGCAGCGGCGACATGACGCCGGCGCATCAGACCGATAGCCTGGCCGAACTGGTCTGCTCGAACAGCTTCCGTTCGGACGATGCCGAGAACAATGCGGTCGGCCTCCTCCATGCCGAGATGCGCGCTTTGGGCTCGATCATCATGAGCGAAGGCGACCGTCACAAGGTGCCGGCGGGGTCGGCGCTTGCGGTCGATCGCGACGGTTTCTCCGCCGGCGTGACGGCGCGGCTGTCGGCTCATCCCAATATCGCGATCGTCCGTGAACGCGTCGACGCGCTTCCCGACGATGGTCTTGCGATCGTTGCGACCGGCCCCCTCACCGCTCCCGGGCTCGCGACCAGCATCGGCGCGGCGACTGGCAGTGACGCGCTCGCCTTTTTCGACGCGATCGCGCCGATCGTTCATCGCGACAGCATCGACATGGAGACCGCCTGGTTCCAATCGCGCTGGAACAAGGGTGATGGCAAGGACTATATCAACTGCCCGCTCGACAAGGACCAGTATCACGCCTTCGTCCAGGCTCTGGTCGACGGCGAAAAGACCGAATTCCGCGAATGGGAGAAGGATACGCCCTATTTCGAGGGCTGCATGCCGATCGAGGTGATGGCGGAGCGTGGGCCGGAGACGTTGCGTTTCGGACCAATGAAGGGCGTCGGGTTGGACGATCCGCGCACCGGCCGCTGGCCCTATGCCGTGGTTCAGCTGCGCCAGGACAATGCCACCGGGACTTTGTGGAACATCGTCGGCTTCCAGACCAAGCTGAAACATGCCGAACAGGTGCGCCTGTTCCGCACCATTCCGGGGCTCGAAAATGCCGAATTCGCGCGCCTCGGCGGGCTTCATCGCAACACCTTCATCCGTTCGCCCGAACTGCTCGACCCGACGCTGCGGCTGAAAGCACGACCCAATATCCGCTTCGCCGGCCAGATCACCGGGTGCGAAGGCTATGTCGAGAGCGCGGCGATCGGTCTGCTCGCGGGCCGTTTCGCGGCGGCAGAATTGACTGGAAATGCCATGACGCCGCCCCCGATCGAAACCGCGCTCGGCGCGCTGCTCAACCACATCACGGGTGCCGCCGAGGCCGAGACCTACCAACCGATGAACGTCAATTTCGGCCTGTTCCCGCCAATTGCCGGCCGCACGAAGAAGGCGGATCGCAAGAAGATGTACACCGAACGCGCCCGCAGCGCTCTGGCCGGCTGGCTGGCCGCTTAGGAATCGTCCTCGCGATTATCCTCGGCCGGCGCCGGAGCGGGTGACGCGGGGCGACAATTCGGTCGCGGCTTCGACTTGCGCTTGACCGCCGTCGTGGCGAATTCGGTGGCGTTCATCGCGCCCGACTTGTCCTTGTCAGCCAGCGCGAACTTGGTCTCGGCTTTCACTGCCCATTCGTCGAACGACAAGGTGCCGTTGTTGTCGACGTCGAGCTTGGCGAAAGCCTTGCGCCGCGCCATCAGATATTCGTCGCGGGTGACCGAACCATTGCGATCCTTGTCGTAGCGATCGAACCGTTTCTGCTCGCGTGTGGCCGGCAATGCCTCGGGCACGGCAGGGCTGGTCGCCTGCCCGTCCGGCGTCGTGGGTTCGGTTGTCACCGCCGGCATGGCGGCAAGCGTCGTTGCGGGCGGCGATCGCATTGCCTGCAAGGTCATTCCCGCCACCACCAGCAAGATTCCAGCCGCTGCCCCCGCAAGATATCGCCACATCGCCCGATCCTCCTTTGACCTCACGCTAGCGCCAGCCAATCGCGGAGAAAACCGAATCCCTCCATCCTGGTGCTATCTGCCGGTCAGCCGGAACCGCGCGAGCCGAAGGACGAAGGTTGGCGGGATCGGTCCGCTCAGCTGGCGATCCGCGATCAGCGCCAGCGCACCCAGCGCTCGCCCATTCCTGCTCCAACGCGAGCGGCGAGCATGGGCGAGCAGAGTCGCGGCACGCTCTCGCGCCTGGCTAGCCAGCGCCGGGTCGCTGAGATTGGCGGCAAGATCGGCCAGCGCCCACCCCTCGCCCGCTTCGCTAGCCGGGTCACTCGGCGCCGCGTCGAGCGCGCGCCCGGCGATCGCGAACAGCGCGCGGCCGCGCAGGCGTGCGTGATCGTGGATCGCCCCTGTACCGATATCGCCCAGCAACGGCTCCCACGCCTCCACCATCTCACTGAGCGTGCCCCCGGCAATCCCCAGCGGCAGGACCGCGGCGGTTAAAGACCGCAGCACGGGCTCGGCCGGCGCGCCGGACGCATCGAGCCCCTGCAACGCCTCGCGCCACCAGGCGAGCCGCATCTGCCCGACCAGCGGCTCCCGGGTCGTGCGCAACACATTGCCCAGCGCGGTGTCGAGCGCGAACAGCGCATCCAGCGCGGCACGCGACCCGACCGGCGCGTAGCTCACCGCAAGAGCAAGCCAGGGATCGGTAACCATCGTCACCGTAACATTAACCATGCCGATTGAGAGCCGGTTAGCCCTTTTAGATGCATGGGGCAGGATCGTAGGACCATATCGGGCAGATCGGGGCAGATGTTCGGACCATTCGGCGCAAAGCGGGGGGACGCGCGCACCTTCCTGGCACGGTTGCGCCGCGATGCGCGCGGCAACACGCTTGCTATGATGGCGATCGCGCTCATCCCCATAACTGCCTTGGCGGGTTCGGGTGTCGACATGGCGCGACTCTACGTCGTCAAGGTTCGGCTGCAACAGGCTTGCGACGCCGGCGTGCTCGCTGGGCGCAAGTTCATGACGGACACGTCGAGCACGACGCTCGACAGCAATGCGGCAACCCAGGCGACGACATTCTTCAACAACAATTTCACGTCGGGCTGGATGAAGACCAATACGGTCACGTTCGTTCCCACCAAGACCAGCGACAGCCAGGTTTCCGGCACCGCGAGCGCCGTTGTCCCGATGACGGTGATGAAGATGTTCGCGGCGCCCGACACCACCGTTCAGGTCACCTGCACGGCGCGCTACGACGTGGCCGATACCGACGTGCTGTTCGTACTCGACACGACCGGTTCGATGGCCTGTGCGCCAAGCGACAGCGACCCTACCTGCAGCAACTATGTCGGCTCCGCCGGCAATAGTACGTACACCCGGCCGACCGACACGACCTATTCGACTGCCGGCTATTCCGGATCGACAGGTTACGCGGTGCCGGAGAAGAGCGGCTCGCGCATCGAGGCGCTGCGCCAAGCCGTGCTAAGTTTTTATGACACCTTCGCTGCCAATGCCGATCCGTCGACCCACATCCGCTACGGCTTCGTCACCTACACCTCGGCGGTCAACGCTGGCAAGGCGGTGATGTCGCTCGACCCGACTTACGTTCTCGGGGGCAATGGAGCGACCGCGAACTACTATTATCAATCGCGCAAGGTGACGAACGATTACACGATCAGCACCGCGACTGCGAACAACGCAATGAATCAAACGACTTGCGGTAGCCAGACGACCACCCGCACGCCGGCAACGGCGTTGACCTACAATTCGTCAGGCCAGGCGACGCAAGTCAGCTACGCGTGGAATTCGTTCACGGGTAAGTGTGTCGTCACCACCAAAACGCTGGGTCCACAGTGGACCTATGCGCGATATCCGATCGATGTCAGTCAATACGTGGCGGGCAATACCGTCGCTGATCCGACCAAGATTCCCGCTGCAACGACAAAATGGCCTGGCTGCCTTGAGGAACGAATCGATTCGACCTCAGCCGGCCAGACCGTTTTCAATACGGCCAGCCTACCCAAGGATATCGACCCCGATTTCGTGCCTAACAGCGACGCTACGCGCTGGGCACCGCAATGGGGTGACGTTGAATATGGCCGCAACAATTATAGCAGCACCGGCAACGGCACCAGCAACGGTGACGACAACAGCAACGCTCCGAATTACGGCAGCACGTCGATGATCCAATGGGGCTATCTATCCTGCGGAAAGCCGGTTCGACGGCTGACCACCTGGGCACGCACCGACGTGTACAATTACCTCTACGCGACCGATTTCAAACCAATCGGTGGCACATATCACGATACGGGAATGATCTGGGGCCTTAGGCTGATTTCGCCCACAGGTCTGTTCAAGGCGGACACCGCCCCCTGGGGAACCGGTCCGGGCGCATTGCCGCCCAACCGCGTCATCGTCCTGCTGACCGACGGTTTCATGGCGCCGACCACGGACACTTACAGCATGTACGGCGTCGAATATTTCGACAAGCGCGTAACCGGCGGCGATTACAGCAACATCACCGCCTATCACAACGCACGGTTTCTAGCCGCCTGCTCGGCGGCGAAGGCCCGGAACATCGACGTCTGGACGGTGTCGATCCAACCCACCGCATCAAGCCAGATGCAGAGTTGCGCCACGACAACGGCGCAGGCGCTCGCGACGACCAGCGGCACCGGTCTGTCCGCAGCGTTTGCGAACATCGCCCAGCATCTCGCCATGCTCCGGTTGACACACTGATGCGCGCGCGGCTTATCCCAGCCCTACGGGACGATCGGCGCGGCGCCGTGCTCGTCGAGTTCGCAATCCTGGCGCCCGTCATGCTGATCATGCTGATGGGCTTGGGCGACATGCTCTATCAGGTCTACACCCAGTCGATCCTCAACGGCGAGTTGCAGAAGGCGGCGCGAGATTCAGGCATCGAGGGTGGCTCATCCGGTACCGCCACAATCGACGCCAAGGTGCAGGCGATGGTTAAAAAGATCGCGCCCGGCGCGACTTTCACCTCGACGCGAAAAAGCTACGACACCTTTTCGGAAGTTGCTCCCGAGCCATTCACGGATAGCAATGGCAACGGCGTCCGCGATCCCGGCGAATGCTTCACCGACGAAAACGGCAACGGAACCTGGGACCAGGATCCGGGCGCCGCAGGACAGGGCGGCGCCAGCGCTGTGACGGTTTATACCATGACCGCGACATACCCACGCCTGTTCCCGGTCGCGGGCATCCTGGGCTGGCCGACCACGCAGACGGTGAGTGCGACCACATTGCTCAAGAACCAGCCCTACGCGACTCAGACCACGACCGCCAACGTCACGGTGTGCACATGATCCTCGCCCGTCCGCGCGCCGCCGCGCGCCGCCTGTACCGCAGCCTGAAGCGCGATCGCAGCGGCGTCGCGATGATCGAGTTCGCGATTGCGATGCCGCTGGTCCTGGGCGTCGGCTGCTATGGTCTGGAAACGGCCAATCTAGCGCTGATCAACCTGCGCATCAGCCAGATCGCGCTGGCGCTGGCCGACAATGCCTCGCGCGTCGGCACCTACAGCTCGCTTACGTCGCAGCAATTGCGGGAAGTCGACGTCAACGACATCTTCGCCGCCGCCCGCTATCAGGGCAATGGCATTAACCTGACGGCCAATGGCCGCATCATCCTGTCCAGCCTGGAAAACGTCCAGCAAAGCTATGACACCGCGGCTGTCCAACGTATCCATTGGCAACGATGCCTGGGCACCAAGAGCGGCACCGGCTACGATTCGACCTATGGTACGACCACGGCGGCCGCAGGCACCACCGCGACCCTGACCAATGCCGGCACCGCTGCGACAAGCGGCATGGGCGATAGTGGCGCGCAAGTGAATGCGCCAGGCGGGTCGGGCGTGATGTTCGTCGAGGTCAATTATCTGACCAAACCCCTGTTCGGCACATGGTTGACCAGTCCGGCACGCGTCCATTACGTCGCAACGTTCATCGTCCGCGATCGGCGGGACTTCAGTCAGATCTACAACCCATCGCCGACAGCGACGCGGATGACCTGCGACAAATATACGGCCTAAATGCTGTAACCGCCTTTTCGGAAGATGCTGTCATTCTGCTGGAATCAGGTGCTTTTGCAGCCGATAGTGTTGTATAATTAGCACTTGATCGCCGTAGCGCAGCAAGGCAGTCTTCCTGTCATAACAAGGCAAAAAAGGGGGCCTTAATGCGGAAAGTATCTCTGCGCGCATCCAGCGCACTGTGTTCGGTTGCATTCATTGGCATGGTGAGCGCGACACCTACTTGGGCACAGTCTGCGCCGGATAATCAGGCCACGACCGATACAACAACGGCAGATTCCACGAAGTTGCCGGTCGCCGACAAGTCAACGGAAGACGACAAGAGCGACGAGATCATTGTCACCGGCTCCCGCATCAAGCGCAGCGCGTTCAACAGCGCTTCGCCGATCGCCGTGATCGATCCGGATCAAGCGCAAAAGCGCGGCGTGGTCGATACTGCCGAGATGCTAATGTCCAGCCCGATCGCTTCGGGCTCGTCGCAGGTGACCAGCGCAATCTCGTCCAACTTCGTTACCGATGGCGGTCCGGGCGCCTCGACCATCTCTCTGCGCGGCCTCGGCGCCAACCGCACGCTCGTATTGCTCAACGGCCGTCGCGCCGGCCCGGCGGGCACACGCGGCGCGGTGTCGGCGTTCGACCTCAACGTGCTCCCCCAGTCGATCATCTCGTCGGTGCAGATCGAGAAGGACGGTGCATCGTCGATCTATGGATCCGACGCCGTGGCGGGCGTGGTCAACCTGATCACCAAAACAAAGACCAAGGGCCTGGAACTGGGTGCGTTCGGATCGATTCCGCAAGACGATGGTGGCGAGCAGTACCGCCTCAGCGCGGCCTGGGGTAAGGAATGGGGCGGCGCTCACGCCGGACATATCATGCTGGCGGCCGACTACTACAAACAGAGCGAGTTGGCCGCCGGCGACCGCAGCTACCTTACCTGTCCTCAGGACAACGTCACCGACAAGTCGGGCAAGCGAATCGACCTCATCGATCCGCGGACCGGCAAGCCGCGCTGCGCGCAGCTGCCTTGGGGCCAAGTATATCTGTACGACTATAGCAGCGGACACCTCACCACGGGCCGCGGCGGCTATTCGTACCCGGGCGAGAATCTGGGCAATTATCTCCCCAATACACGGCCGAA
>Ga0207709_10000189_pt1 | contig 82404 bp, 73 predicted proteins | sample KBSM34metaG_FD_184397 | JGI IMG/M metagenome (GOLD analysis project Ga0207709, IMG submission 184397) | Miscanthus rhizosphere microbial communities from Kellogg Biological Station, Michigan, USA - KBS M3-4 metaG (SPAdes) (version 2) | ecosystem: Host-associated > Plants > Roots > Rhizosphere >...
CCATAGAGCGTTGGAACCACCTGATCCCATCCCGAACTCAGAAGTGAAACGATGCATCGCCGATGGTAGTGTGGGGTTTCCCCATGTGAGAGTAGGTCATCGTCAAGATTAAATTCCGAAACCCCAACTGCGAAAGCAGTTGGGGTTTTGTTTTGCCCGCAGGAAAGTTTTTGCTCGCGTCAGAGAACAAATTTGCACAGTTATTTTCGAATCAGGACACTAGAATAGATCCCAACTTTTTCGGAGCCAGAGCCCTTATGTCGGATTCGGTTGACGCCCCAGGGCTGTCAGATTTACCGCTGGATGACTTGGTGGCCTGCCATGAGTGCGATCTGCTGATGCGCAAGCCCAAGCTTGCTCACGGCGAAAAAGCCCTCTGCCCACGTTGCGGTTACGAACTGTACGCTCACCGTCATAATGTGGTGCAGCGCAGTCTCGCCCTGGTCATTGCCGCGCTGTTGCTCTATGTGCCGGCGAACTTTTTACCCATCATGCAGCTCAATGTTCTCGGGCAATCGTCGCAGGACACTGTCTGGAGCGGCGTTGTCGGTCTGTTCAATACCGATATGCGTGGTGTTTCAGTTGTCGTATTCCTTTGCAGCATGGCCATTCCGCTGCTGAAACTGCTGTGTCAGTTGATCGTGTTGCTGACCATCCGTTTTAACTTCGGTCGTAGCTACGGCCTGTTGCTCTACCGCATTTATCACCACCTCAAAGACTGGGGCATGCTTGAGGTCTACCTCATGGGCGTCCTGGTGGCGATCGTCAAACTGGCGGACATGGCCGCCATCACCGTCGGTCTCGGTCTGGCATGTTTCATCGGCTTGTTGTTGGTTCAGGTTTGGCTCGAAGTGGTGATGTCACCGCACCAGATCTGGCAGGCGTTATCAGGAGAGGATGCCCATGCGGGCGATTGATGCGGGCATTCTGATCTGTACCGAATGCCACGAACTGAACAAGCAGGATGCCGACAGCGATCAGCAGACCTGCACTCGATGCGGTGCATTGGTTCACGCCCGGCGGCCCAATAGTCTCGCGAGAACCTGGGCGCTGCTGATCACGGCCGCGATCGTCTACATTCCGGCCAATGTCCTGCCGATCATGACGGTCAGCTCGCTGGGCCAGGGTGATCCGAGCACCATCATGTCCGGCGTCATCCAGTTGGTGCAGCACGGCATGATTCCGATCGCTGCTGTGGTGTTTGTCGCCAGCATTCTGGTGCCGACCTTCAAACTGGTAGGCATTGCGCTTCTGCTGTTTTCGGTTCAACGCCGTCAGCCACTCTCCGCGCGCCAGCGGATCTGGATGTACCGCTTCATCGAGTTCATCGGCCGCTGGTCCATGCTCGATATTTTTGTGATTGCCATTCTGGTGGCAGTCGTCAACTTCGGCCGGCTAGCCAGCGTCGAAGCCAATCTTGGCGCCATCGCCTTCGCCAGTGTGGTGATTCTGACGATGCTTGCCGCTGTCACTTTCGATCCCCGACTGATTTGGGATAACACGGAGTCGGACGCCGACCATGACTGATTTGCCTGTAGCGAAAACCCGACCGGCTTCGAACTGGTCTGCCATCTGGGTGCTGCCCCTCATCGCCCTGATTATCGGCGGATGGCTCGGTTGGCGTGCCTATACCGAAACCGGCATCGAGATTCAGGTGCGTTTTGAAAGCGGTGAAGGCATTCAGGCCAACAAGACCGAAGTGGTCTACAAAGGCATGCCGGTCGGCAAGGTGAAAGCCCTCAAACTCGATGATGAAGGCAACTCCAAAGGTGTCATCGCGACCATCGAGATGAACAAGGATGTCGATCAGTACCTGAAGACCAGCACCCGTTTCTGGCTGGTCAAACCGAGCGTGACCCTGGCCGGGATCACCGGGCTGGAAACCCTGGTATCGGGTAACTACGTCGCCATCAGTCCCGGCGAAGGCGAGCCGACCCGCAAGTTCAAGGCCTTGGCCGAAGAGCCTCCGCTGTCGGACTCCAAACCCGGCCTGCACCTGACGATCAAGGCTGATCGCCTCGGTTCGTTGAACCGTGGCAGCCCGGTGTTCTACAAGCAGATCAAAGTCGGCCAGATCAAAAGCTACGTGCTGTCGGAAGACCAGAGCACCGTCGAGCTTAAGGTGTTCATCGAGCCGACCTACGCCAAACTGGTGCGCAAACACACGCGTTTCTGGAACGCCAGCGGCATCAGCATCGACGCCAACCTGTCCGGGGTGAAAGTGCGCAGCGAGTCCCTGGCCAGCATCGTCGCCGGCGGTATCGCGTTCGCTACGCCGGAGAACCGCAAGGACAGTCCGCCCACCGATCCAAGCCTGCCGTTTCGTCTGTACGAAGACTTCGATGCGGCCGCCGCCGGTATCCGCGTGAAGGTCAAACTCAGCGATTTCGAAGGTCTGCAGGCCGGGCGTACCCCGGTGATGTACAAAGGCATTCAGGTCGGTAACCTGAAAGCACTGAAGATTGATCCGGATCTGTCCAGCGCCACGGCTGAATTGACCCTCGATCCTCTGGCTGAGGAATACCTGGTTACCGGCACTCAGTTCTGGGTGGTCAAACCGTCGATTTCTCTGGCCGGCATCACCGGTCTGGAAGCGCTGGTAAAAGGTAACTACATCGCCGTACGCCCGGGTGACAAGGGCGGCGCTCCGCAACGTGAATTCGAAGCCCGGCCAAAAGCGCCGCCGCTGGATCTGCGCGCACCGGGCCTGCACCTGGTGCTGTTTACCGACACCCTCGGCTCGATCGATGTCGGCAGCCCGATCCTCTACAAGCAGGTCAAGGTCGGTTCCGTGCAGAGCTATCAGTTCTCCAAGACCCGCAAACAACTGGTGATCGGCGTCCACATCGAGAAGGAATACGAAAACCTGGTCAACGCTTCGACCCGTTTCTGGAACGTCAGCGGCGTCACGCTGACCGGCGGTTTGACCGGCGGTATTCAGGTCAAGAGTGAATCCTTGCAGACCCTGATGGCCGGCGGCATCGCCTTCGAGACGCCGCAAGCCAAGGCGCCGTTGCAGAAACGGATTCCACGCTTCCGCCTGTTCGCCAACCATGACGAGGCCAATCAGAAGGGCGAGGTGGTGACCATCAAAGTGGACCGCGCCGACGGTCTGCGCAGCGGCACCCCGGTTCGCTTCAAGGGACTGGATGTCGGCAAGATCGAAAGTGTCGATCTGACCGATGACCTGCAATCGGTGATCCTCACCGCACGCATTACTGAAGTGCCGGAGAAGATTGCCCGGGTCGGCAGTCAGTTCTGGGTGGTCAAGCCGGAACTGGGGCTGATCAAGACCTCGAATCTGGAAACTCTGGTAACGGGTCAGTACATCGAAGTCCAACCCGCTGCGAAAAACCTCGGCCCGCAGAAAAACTTTGTGGCCCTGGCCAATCCGCCGGAAGTGAGCAAGCAAGAGGCTGGCCTCAGCCTGGTATTGAGTGCTGCCCGCCGTGGTTCTTTGAAGCCAGGCGTGCCGGTAACCTACCGCGAAATCACGGTGGGGAAAGTCACTGGTTACGAACTGGGTCAGACCGCCGACCGCGTTCTGGTGCACATCCTGATCGAGCCGAAGTATGCGCCGCTGGTTCGCAGTGGCAGTCGCTTCTGGAACACCAGTGGTGTCGGTTTCGACATTGGCTTGTTCAATGGTCTGACCGTACGGACCGAGTCTCTCGAAACGGCGATTCAGGGCGGTATCGCCTTCGCCACACCGGACGGCGAGAAGATGGGGAATCCGGCACGCGCCGAACAGACCTTCCCGCTGTTCGACAAGTTCGAAGACGAATGGCTGACCTGGGCGCCGAAAATCCCCCTCGGCAAGTAGTCTGGGAAACAGGTGGCGTCTGTGAGGACGCCTTCGCGGGCTTGCCCGTGAAGAGGCCCTGTCATTGAGCACAAAATCCAAGCCATAAAAAAGGCCGCGATCCAGACAGATCGCGGCCTTTTTATTGCCCGTCAGTTAATGTCGGTCAAACCGCATCCAGCTCCGGTTCGTCCGCTTCGACATTGACGGTGGCCTTCACCACATCGTGGCGACGGATGTACTTCCAGTCCGCCTCGTCGATGTAGATGCCCGCCGGGCCGCTGCCGCCTTCCAGGTCGATGGCGACACTGGCGCAGACCTGCGGCTTCACGCTCGCCAGAATCGGCACGAAGCCCAGTTGCAGGCTGGTTTCCAGCAGTGCGGCCTGGTTCCTTTCGTCGATGTCCGCCGCCTCGTCGAGGTAGTACGGCAGGCGCACGCGACCGGCCAGATCGCGATCCATCAGGTGCAGCAACAAGTACATGTTGGTCAGCGCCTTGATGGTCATGGTGGTGCCGTTGGACGCCGCGCCATCGATGTCGGTGTGGATAACCGGCTGACCGTTGACCTTGGTGATCTCGAACGCCAGTTCGAACAAGTCCTTGAGGCCGAGCTGGTTGTGGTTCGCCGCCACCAGCCGCGCCAGGTATTCCTTGGCCTCTTCGTTCTTGTTGTCCTGCTCGGCGCTCTGGCTCAGGTCGAACACCGACAGGGTTTCGCCTTCTTCGTACTGACCGGCGCTGTGGATGATCTGGTCAATGTGCTTGAGTGCTTCCTTGTTCGGCGCGAGCACGATACGGAAGCTTTGCAGGTTGGACACCTGACGCTTGTTGATCTCGCGGTTGAACAGCGCCAGTTGGTGTTCGAGGCTGTCGTAGTCGCTGCGGATGTTGCGCAGGGTCCGCGCGATATCGGTCACGGCTGCACGACGGGCCTTGCCCAGAGTCAGGGCTTCGTCGGTACGGTGTGCATACGCGTTGATCAACAGCGACAGACGGCGCTCCATATCGTCTTCGCTGTCGAACTTGGCCACGCCCTTGAGGCGTACCTGCGCGTACAGCGCTTCGATCTGGCCATCGGCACGCAACAGGCCTTGCCAGCTGTCCTGATAGTCGTTGAGCAGCGGCAGCAGGTTGTCCATCGAGTCGTCGACCGGATCCATGAACGGCGTGCCGAACGGCAAATCCGCCGGCAGCAACTGGCGGCGACGCAGGGTATCGTCGAGAGTGCGTTGCTTGGCTTCCATGTCAGCAATTTGCCGGCCTACCAGTTGCAGCTTGGCCGACAGTTGCTGGACGCGCTCGGTGAACGCATCGCTGGAACGTTTGAGTTCGTCCTGCGCGGCTTCCATCTGCGCCAGTTGCTCGAGCTTGTCGCCTTCTTCGGCGCTCAGGGTCTGGGTGCGGCGGAAGTCTTCCAGAGCCTTCTGCGCATCCAGCACCTGCTGGTACAGCGCTTCGGTCTGGGTCTTGCTCGCGGCGCGGTCGGCGGCCACGGCTTGTTGAGTCTTGAGTTGCTTGAGCTCTTTTTCCAGACGCTCTTTCTGATCGCGCAGCGCGGCACGGTCGGCCAGCGCTTGCAGAGCCGGAGGCTCGATGTGCGAGATGTCGATCGACAGGCCCGGCACTTCGAAACGCTCGCCCTTGAAGCCGTCGAGAATCAGCTCCACGGACTTCACCCACTCGCCGTTTTCGTCGAGCGTGATGCCATGTTCGCCCAGCGGCAGGCTGAACAACGCGCTGTTGAACAGACGCATCAGGCGTTCGACGTCCTGTTGCGAGAACTCTTCGCGCAGGCGGGCGTAGCTGTTGTTGTCGGCGTGATCGAGTTGCTGCTTCACCGACTTCAGGCGTTTTTCCAGATCGCGAAGACGTTCTTCGAGATCCTCGGCGCTGAACTGACGGGACTGCGCCAGCGCACCGGCCAGTTCGTCGTGAGCGTCCTTGGCCGCCAGCAGTTGCTGCTCCAGCACTTTGACGTCATCGACCAGTGCAAAGCGGTTTTTCAGAACCGACAACTCACCGAGCCAGCGCTGGATGCCGGAGATTTCCCGCTCCAGACGCATCAGTTCCTGAGTGCCACCGCGCTGATCGTTTTGCAGATCGTCCTGCTCGCGACGGTAGTGTTCGGCCTGGATCGTCAGTTCTTCCTTGCGCGCCGTGGCGTAGTCCGACCAGGTGCCGAGCAACGAGTCGAGCAGCGGCGACAGGCGATGCAGTTTGCCGCGCAGCACATCGCGCTGTTTCACGCCGTTGGCCAAGGCTTCGACCAGCGGGCCGGCAGCCACCAGCGAGTTGTAGTCCTGTTCCATGCGACGTACATCGCGGAAGGCTTCTTCGCACGCCGCAATGTAATCGACGCTGCCGGAACGCAGGCTGTGTTCGAAGGCATCGAGGAACAGCTGCTTGAGCTTGGCTGCGGTGATTTCGCGCATGTGCAGCAGGTTGATGAACAGCGCACGGAAGGTCTTCAGGCTCTGTTCGCTGGTGGAGCGCAGCGGGATCAGCGTCAGGTCCAGCGGGATCGACGTGTGACCGCCAACCAGCAAGCGGCGCAGCTCATCCGGCTTGAGTTCGTAGGCTTTCAGGCCTTCTTTCTCAAGGTTGCTGAACAGCTCTTTCTGACGCAGGCAGGTGTCGTTTTTCTGGTAGTGGGCCAGATCGAGCTTGCCGGCGTAGGCAAAGAACTGGTGACCGAAACCGCCACCCGGGCCGCGACCGACCACGCCGATCACGTGCGGGCCGTGGGGCAGGTTCACTTCGACCAGGATGTAGCTGGTGTCCGAAGCAAAGTAGAAGCGCCGGGATTGTTCCAGGCTGTACTTGCCGAAACTCATATCCGACATACGCGCCAGAATCGGGAACTGCAAGGCGTTGATCGAGGCGGATTTACCGAGGTTGTTCGCGCCGTAGACCGACAACGGTTCTTCCAGCGGGAACAGACCGAGGCTGTAACCGGCGGTGTTCAAAAGGGCAAAGCGGCGGATGCCGTAGCGTTCCTGGCTCATGCGTCGGACTCCTGTTCTTCGGCAATGGCTCGGGCCAGTGCGTCTTCTTCGCTCTCTTCTTCAAAGTCGGAAAGATCGAGTGGATCGTCGGTCTCGAGGAGTTTGGCCTCGGCCTCTTCGTCGATCAGCACCGGTGCCGGCAGTGGCAGAACGCTGTGCACGCTGGCCGCCAGATCGCGGTCCTGCTGAACCGACAGGCAGACGTCGAGGAAACGGTGCATCGGCGGCAGGAAGCGGTACACGCCGTTTTCTTCCCCGGCGAAACCGAGCTGGGTCATGCGGCGCATGATTTTCTCTTCCAGCTCATCAACGGTCTGCACTTCGGCCTGGATGAACAGGTCGCGGTACTTTTCCAGCAGCGAAGGCAGCTCGTCGCGGCCGAGGCTGCCGCCGTCGAGCACGGCGATCGGGTCGCGACCCTGATCGGCCAGGTGCTCGACGAGGATGAAGGTGAACAACGCCAGGCGCTGAGCGGTCTTGTTCACCGCCGCTGCGGCCATGTCCGGCACGAAGTAGTAAAAACCACGGGTATCGCAGACGAGTTCGAAGCCCAGTGCCTTGAACAGTGTGCGGTACTGGTCCTGGAAGTTCGACAGCTGCGCGTACAGCTCCGGATCGCGGCGGCTGACGTGGTAGCCCTTGAACAGTTCGCGGAAGATCGGCGCCAGTTGAGACAGTTCGGAGAGATCAAGATGCATGTGGGGTGCTCGCAGAATCCTCGGCGGCGGGGTCGCGGGCCGAGAGCAGGGCGAAGGAGCGCAGGCTGACCTGGTGCTCGTGAGTGTGGTATTCGCGGCGTTCCAGACGCTCGCGCTTGAAGCGTTTTTCCCGCGACAGACGCGAGAACCAGTAAAGCAATTCGTCGGTCGCGCCGTCCGGCTCCTGCTCCAGCAGCCAGGTCATCAGATCCGGCATCGGCAGGGATTCTTCGCAGCGGTCGACCATCTCGCGCACGGTGCGCGGTGCGCGCGGGGCATCGCCGGTCTTCTGCGATTTGTGCGCCTTGGGAAAACGCGCCGGTTTCGGCTCGAAACGGGCCAGGGCGTAGACGTAGGCTTCAACCTGACTGGCGCTGCCGAGGAAGGTGCTTTGCGGCCGGGTGAACAGCGGCATCGCGGCTTGCGGTACGGCGTCGATGCCTTTGCGGCGGATCGCGGCCAGCGCCAGTGCGGCGCCCCGGGTCACGGCGTTGTGCCGACGCGCTTCTTCACGCAATGGCAGCAGCAATTCCCGGGCGTGACGCAGGGTCAGCTGGGCGCTGGTCTGCATTTCGAGGATGCGCGCGTGGGTGCGCAGCAACATGTCGTCATCGACCAGATGGCCGAGGCGCTGCTGTTCGCTGAGCATCTTCAGCAGCACGGTTTCGACCTTGCGCACGCCTTGTTCGAAGGCGCCGTCGGCGTTCACCAGATCGATCATCGGCTCGACGTATTCGTCCCAGGTCGCCAGCACTTCGGCGTAACGCTGACGCAGGGGAATCTGCCGGTCGCTGGTCTTGGCCCGTTCAGCCACGGCCACCAGAGCCTGTTCGTCGTTGTCGAGTTTCTTCAGAACATCGCGCACGCGCATGTCGAGCAGGCGCAGCTGACGGGCCAGGTCATTGCCGTCACGGATGTCGAACGCATCCTGGATGTAACCGGCCAGGCGCTCGAGGTGACGCAGATAGGCTTCGATTTCCAGGCACAGGCCCAGGCGGTGCTCCCGGCGCAGGTAGGCAAGGAAGTCGTGGATCTGTGCGTTGAGCTCGAAGCGGTTCGGGCTTTTCGCCACGGGCACCAGAATGTCGAGGCGAATCCACACATCGAGCAGGCTGGTGATGTCCTGCGGCGTGCTTTCCAGTTGTTGGGCGGCCAGTTGCGTGCGCAGTTCGTTGAGGCTCAGGGTGCCCTGGTCGAAGTGCTCGCACAGTGGCTCCAGAAGTGCCCAGTGTTCAGCGAGGGCGCGCAAGACGCGCTTGGGTTCGATCATCGGAATGGCCGGCTGGTTGGCGATTAAAAGCCGCGATTGTACTGCATCACGGACGATGCGATTCACTCTCGGGACGGGCTGTCGCTTTTTCTGAGGTGAAGAGTAGCGTTCAAGACTATCGATCAACCGCAAGCGATCTTGAGCGAAGGGCGGTAGAATCAGCGCACTTCAGTTATCCACAAGTGGCCGACCCTTGCTAATCGAGTCCCGCCGCCGCGCCTATTTGAACGCCATGCAGGTGGTCAACTGGCTGCCGCGCACCGAATTGCCCTTCGCCGCACCGTCGCGGCCCGAGCTGCTTGAGCCTCTGGCGCCAGAGCCCGAGGCTCTGCTGCCCGTAGCACCGGCCCCCGAGGCCGGCGCGCCTGCGCAGCCGGCCGCACGCGTGGTCGAACGGCCGAAGATCGAGGTCCCGCGACCGACGCCCGCCAGCGGCCGCCCTGCCGCCAAACCGGTGGAAGAAGTCGAAGAAGCGCCGGTGGTTGCGCGGCCCGCGCCGGTGCCGCCACCGCGTTTCGCCCTGCAATTGCTGCGCGCCGGTCGTTGCCTGTTGCTGGTGGAGTTACCCACAGGCGAATCGTTCCAGAGCCGGGATCCTGCCTATCTGCTGCTCAAGGACATGCTGCGTGCCGCCGGTTTGCCGGATGCGCCGCAGATCGTCGGCGATCCGGTGCGTTGGCCACTCCTGGTGCGCGGCACCATGGATCAGGGCCCGGATGCGGCCCGGGATTTTGTCCAGGGTTTCCTTTCGGTGCAAATGGAGACATCGCCGTGCGCCTGCCTGTGGCTGATCGGTCTGCCAGCGGTGCGCTTCGCCAGTGAGAAGGACGCCGAAGCGTTCAACAGTGAATTGCAGATCGAGGGTCTTGGCCTGGCCTGGGCCGTGCCGGGACTGGAATTGTTGATGGAAGAGCCACAGCGCAAAGCCGCCGTGTGGCAAGCCATGCGTCGGCTGATGGCGCGCTGGAAAGAATCGAATGAGTGATGCTGTAACTTTCCGTCCGATGGTCGAAGCCGATCTGGACGCTGTGCTGAAAATTGAATTCGCGGCTTACAGCCACCCCTGGACCCGCGGGATATTTCTCGACGGGTTGGGCAAATATCAGATCTGGCTGATGTTCGAAGGCGAGCAGCAGGTCGGTCACGGCGTGGTGCAGATCATTCTGGATGAAGCTCACCTGCTCAACATCACGGTAAAACCGGAGAACCAGGGCCGCGGTCTGGGGCTGACACTGCTCGAATACCTGATGTCCCGTGCCTATGCGGCAGATGCCCGGGAATGTTTCCTGGAGGTGCGCGACAGCAACACCGCGGCTTTCCGCCTGTATGAGCGCTACGGTTTCAATGAAATCGGCCGTCGTCGCGATTACTACCCGGCGGTGGGTGGGCGTGAGGACGCCGTGGTCATGGCCTGTACTTTGGTTGACTGATCGCCAGTCGAAGCTGCCTCAACCTGAGGCAGCTTCTAACGAGCACTTCAGCGTTTGCCATCCATCGGATCGCGTCGCGCCAATTCCGCTTCATCCAGACCGTTGCCACCACCAATGTCGTCCTCATCGACAATGCTCAAGTCCCAATCCGCCTGTTTGCCTGAACCCAGTTCATCGGCATCACGGGCGCCGTCCTCATGGATCAGGGTTTCCGGGCTCAGGTCATCGTCGGTCGGCTCGTGGTCTGCCATTGAAGCACCGGTCATGCCGGCTTCACGCCCCCGTTCCCGGGGCATCCGTTGTTCGCGCTCACGATCCGGCAGTTCATCGCCGATCTTCGCGCCGGGGTGTTCGTCGTCAAAATTCAGCTCATGCACCGATCCCATGCGGTCTTCGTTATCATCGATGGGCTCTGGTTGCACCGCGTCGAAGGAGCGTCGTGTATCAGTCATGGCAAATCCTCATAGTGTGGGCCTTACTGAGGTGGACTCATCGGGCACGCGAGAAATTCCAACGAAATCACTTGCGATCCTTTCGTGACCCCGACAGGCGGTCGTCTGTCAAAGCAGCGCATCTTTCTTGAGGCCTTACAGCATGCATGACTTACAAGACCTGATTGATAACAACGAGCGTTGGGCTGACGCGATCACCAAGGAAGACCCGGATTTCTTCGCCAAACTGGCTCGCCAGCAGACGCCTGAATACCTGTGGATCGGCTGCTCCGATGCGCGGGTTCCGGCCAACGAAATCGTCGGCATGTTGCCGGGGGATCTGTTCGTTCACCGCAACGTCGCCAACGTGGTACTGCACACCGACCTCAACTGCCTGTCGGTGATTCAGTATGCAGTGGACGTGCTCAAGGTCAAACACATCCTGGTGACCGGCCACTACGGGTGCGGCGGTGTGCGGGCGTCGATGCAGGACCGCCAGTTCGGCCTGATCGATGGCTGGCTGCGGTCGATTCGCGATCTGTATTACGAAAAGCGCGAAGAACTGGCCAAACTGCCGACCGAAGAAGAACAGGTCGATCGCCTGTGCGAGCTCAACGTGATCCAGCAAGTGGCCAACGTCGCCCACACCAGCATCATCCAGAACGCCTGGCATCGCGGTCAGAGCCTGTCGATCCACGGTTGCATCTACGGCATCAAGGATGGGCGCTGGAAAAGTCTGAACACCACCATCAGCGGTTTCGAGCAACTGCCACCGCAATATCGCCTGCGGCCGGTTGGCGCACCGTAACCTGCAAGTCAGCGCATGCCTTGTCGCAGCCAGTTCTTTAAGTAGCGCTGGCCTTCAAGGCTGGGTGGTTCGTCGTAACCGGTGATCCAGCCGCGACAATGCGCAGACCTGCAACCGCAGGCGAACTGCTTGAGCAGTTTGTCTTCGGTGGCAGTGAGATCCATGGTCAGTCGCTCGCCCGGCTGAATGTCACGCAGGGCCCACAACCATAATTCGCTCATGTCGATGAACACGTTCGGGTCGCAGGAGTGTTCGATCAGTCCGCAGAACAGTCGATCGTAGATGTGAATACCGGTCTGCAATTGCCGGGTCTGACGGCAGCGGTAGGGCAGCAGCTGGCCCGACACCCTGCACATGCGGGTGATGCGCAGGAATTCCCGGCGCGCGACGATTGCGCAAGGCCTTGCCCGGGCGTCGTGAAGCACTTCGAAGTCGGCCCGGGAAGGGAATCCGAGGCGCACGGGAAGCCCGATGAAAGGGTAGATTCCCTCGGTATTGCGGGATGAGTGCTGGTGAAGTACGTGCGTATTCATAACGTTCCCTGTCAGACAGGTGCTGCTACTTCAACGGGCCAGACTCCTTCCAACCCTGCAACACATGGGATCCAATATTCGCGCATATGGGATAGCAGATCTACTGTCATATCTGACAGGCGTGATAGACGTTTCCCCGTGTCAGCCAAGGCTGACACGGGGAAATAGCGTTCCGCGTCAAATGTGCGGAGCAGGCACCGCGGTCTCAGGCATCGGGCTCTGGAGTTGTTTCAACTGAGCCTTGATCGGCGTGGTGGCGCACTTGGCAGCGGCTTGTTCTGCGGTCAGGTTGCGGATCGAGGTGTAGAACAACTCGCAAGTCTTGACCTTCTGCGTTACTTGCCACGTCTGGGTGCAGCTGTTCAGCAGGGTTTTCGGGTCGGTGCCCGGCTTGCTGCCCATGCCGGCCTGCCAGCAGGCGGCGCTCAAGTCCTGTCCCATCACTTTCAGCCCCGCCGCGTCAGCCTTGGCCTCGGCGTCGTCGCCGGTGTAGCTCTTGGGGTCGGCGGCGTACCAGATGTAGCTCGGGTGGTTGGAACCCAGTACCGGCACGTTCACCCCGGTGCTCGGAGTGATGGTTGCCAGGCCCAGCACGTTCACGGTCGGTCCATATTGCTGTTTGATCCAGTTACGCACCGGTGCACCGAAGGCCACCATCGGCAGGGCAGCACCGCTGGCGCTGACGCTGACCTGTTTGACCATGGTGGTCTGGTAATCCTTGAAGTAGTCATAGACGCCTTCAAGGTCCTTGCCGGCGCTGGCAGGTGCGGCGATCGGCGCGATGTCGACGATGGTCTGGTAGCCGGGCGTCTGGTCGGCCGGGATACCGTTGTCGGTCAGCAGCGCAGCCCAGCGGTCTGTGGTGTTGGAGCGCAGGTAGTCCTGGGCCTGGGTCAGCGAGTAATCCGGCGGGAAGTGCAGCAGCTCGACGCTTTTACGGTTTTCCAGGGCCATGCCCAATGGCAGGAACAGGTACCAGCTGTACGCCCACTTGCCATCGGCGTTGAGCTTGCTGGCGCCGGTGTAGGCCAGGTCGCCGGCATCCAGCAGCGCGGTCAACGGCTTGTCGTAGCCATTGGGCACGCCGCTGATCTCGGCATAGATCTGTCCGTTGTCATTCTTCACCAGCACCTTGGCACCGGTATAGCCATCGCGTTGCACGCTTTGGCTCAGGTAGTGGGCGACAGTCTGCTCAAGCGTCCAGTTGCGAAAGCAGATCACGCTGCAATTGTTGGGATAGGCGAAGAGGCGGGTGACGCGCTCGGTGCTGCCCAGTTTCAGGTCGACATCGGCGTGGGCGGCTGCGCTCAGTGTGAGCGCAGCGAGGGTGAGTCCTGCGAGTTTGAACATGCTCAGATCCTTTTCAGCGTGGGTTCCCCGTTGCTCGGGTGCGCCACATATTGGATCAGCCGAGTGATGGCGAGAAGCCGTCAGTGACAGTTTTTTGAGCTGTACCGCAGGATCTGTCCTCAGGCCTTGAAATGCAGGGTATTGGTCAAGTCACCCATGGGTTTCTGGCCTCGGCCGGTCATCGCATCGTCGCGCTGCTTGATACCCGCCAGCGTCTCCAGCTGGAAGACACGGGTGATCAGGCGCAGGATCGACCCGGTGTCATAGACCGTGTGATCCACCGTACCCTTGCGGGCGAACGGTGACACCACCAGCGTCGGCACCCGTGACCCCGGCCCCCAGCGATCGCCCTTGGGCGGCGCGACGTGGTCCCACCAGCCGCCGTTCTCATCGACGGTCACGATCACCACCATGTTTTTCCACTGCGGACTTTCCCGCAGCACTTTCAACGCGCGGACGATGTGTCGATCACCGGAAGCCACATCGGCGTAGCCGGCGTGCATATTCAGGTTGCCCTGAGGCTTGTAGAAACTCACGGCCGGTAACTTGCCCGCCTCGGCATCGGCGAAGAATTTGTTGGTGCTCGACTCATCGCCCAGACCGGCGTCGCGCAGGCGCTTGCTGCGTTCTTCGGGATGCTCCGGGCCTTGCTGCTGGAAGTAGTTGAACGGCTGGTGGTGATACTGGAAGTTGGGGATTTTCGGGATGCCGCCGGAATCCTTGTATTGATCCAGCGTCGCCTGCCAGGCGCCGGCGTACCACGCCCAGTCGATGTTCTTCTTCGACAGCTTGTCGCCAATGTGCTCGTGGGTCTGCGGCACCATGACGTTCGGCAGATCGGCCTTGGAATACGCCGGGCGCTCCGGGTCGCGAATCCAGGTCGGCCAGTACGGCGGGGCGAGGGTATTGACCCCGTAACCGTCCGGGGTCAGCGCGCTCGGGCCGAACTGTGGTGGGCCGGTCATGGCGCTGGCCGGGGATTGCTCCAGGGGCTTGAGTCGCGGGTCGGCCGGGTCATCGCTTTGCAGCGCGGCGATCTGGCTTTTGGCGACCGAACTGGCGACATTCGGGTAGAACGGCGCGGTGGCGCTGATCAGGTATTGGTGGTTGAGGAACGAGCCGCCGAAGGCGCCCTGGAAGAAGTTGTCGCACAGCACGAACTCCTGAGCCACATCCCACAGGCGCAGGGAATAGCGACTCTGGGCATAGTGGCCCATCGTGAGGCCGCCGGAGTCGGCCCAGGCAACGAAGCCGTCATTCTTGCCGCCGTTGATCTGCATCTGGTTCTGATAGAACACGTGCCACAGATCCCGAGTCACCAGACCCAGGGGCAGGTCTTCGGCATTCGGGCCTTTCAGAGCGAAAGGTGCATTGGGCAGGTTTTCCTGAAACTGCACGGCGTTGGGATAGGTCACGCCATCGAGGGTTTGCGGGCCGATCTGCAATACACCGCCCCAGACCGGCGGCAGGGTCTGCAGCAGGCTGCCATCGCGGTCGCGCTGCTGGTATTGCTCGGGCTTGAGTGAAGACAGCGGCTTCTCGACGCCGGGGAAGTCACCGAACAGGTTATTGAAGCTGCGGTTCTCGGCGTAGATCACCACGACGGTTTTCACCTGATCGCGCAGGGCCTTGTCCAGCTCGGCGGGCGTGAGCGGACGCTCATCGGGCTTGCCCGGCTGATCATCGGCTTTCCCGCACCCGGCCAGCGTGGCGCCCACACCCAGCACGGCGACACCGCCGAGAAAACGACGGCGGCTGGTATCGGTGGGATTGTCGGATTCTGGCGAGGAGAGATCTTTGCCGTCGGTGTCGTCGTTCATGTAGAAGTCCGTTTATGCCTAATTGTTTCAGTATGTTTCGGGCGGACGCTAGCAAGGGAATGTGACGGTTGGGTGACATTTCCAAGGCGCAGAAACAAATGAGGGAGCCAATACGCTAGCTCCCTCATAAGAATTACGCCTGAAGATGATTCCGCGTCATGGCATTACCGGCGGCGTATACGCCAGCGTCGTCCCCAGCGCCCACAGCAACAGCAGCACCAGCGGCGTGTGCACCAACAGTTGCACGAAGGAGAAGCCGATCAGATCCCGCGCCTTCAATCCCAGTACGCCCAGCAGCGGCAGCATGTAGAACGGGTTGATCAGGTTAGGCAGGGCTTCGGCGGCGTTGTAAATCTGCACGGCCCAGCCCAGGTGGTATTTCAGGTCGGTGGCCACCTGCATCACGTACGGCGCCTCGATGATCCACTTGCCGCCCCCGGACGGAATAAAGAAGCCGAGAATCGCCGAGTACACACCCATCAACAACGCATAGGTGTCGTGGGACGCGATGCTGACGAAGAAAGTCGAGATGTGGTGGGCCAGAGTCTGGGCATCGGTGCCTTTGACGGTGGTCATCAGCGCGGCAATCGAGCCGTACAGCGGGAACTGGATCAGCACGCCGGTGGTGGTCGGCACCGCCCGCGCCACCGCATCAAGGAAGCTGCGCGGGCGCCAGTGCAGCAATGCGCCGAGCATGATGAACAGAAAGTTATAGGTGTTGAGCCCGGAAATCGCGGTGATCGCAGGTTTGGTCGAGAACTCGTGGAACAGCCATCCGGCTGCCAGCAGCACCAGCACAATGATCAGCAACGGACTGTGCTCCAGCCATTCGCCGGGGCGGGTGCGCGGTTGCAGCGGCGGCAGGTTGAAGGCCGGGTCGATCCCGCAGGCCCTGGCATCGCGCGCCGAGTTCGGGCCGGGCGCGGTGGCGTAGGCGATGATGATCGAGATCACCACGAGCGCCAGCAGCATCACTCCCGACTGCCAGAGGAAAATCGTCTGAGTGAATGGAATCACCCCGGTAATCGACAGGATCGACGGTGGCAGGCTGGCGGGGTTGGCCTGCAACTGCGCGGCAGATGACGACAGGCCCAAAGCCCACACGGCGCCGAGGCCAAGATAGGCGGCGGCGCCGGCGGCGCGGTAGTCCATTTTCAGGTCGGTACGGCGGGCGAGGGCGCGTACCAGCAGACCGCCGAACACCAGCGACAGACCCCAGTTCAGTAGGGACGCGATCATCGAGATCAGCGCAACCCAGGCCACGGCCGAGCGTCCGTTTTTCGGGATCCGCGCCAGACGATCGATCAGCTTTACGGCGGGTGGCGAGCTGGCCACCACATAACCGCCAATCACCACGAAGGCCATCTGCATGGTGAACGGGATCAGGCTCCAGAAACCGTCGCCGAACGCCATGGCGGCGTCGGTGGGTTTGGCGCCCATGGCCAGGGTCGCCAGCGCGACGATGATCACCGCCAGCGCGGCGAAGACCCAGGAGTCGGGAAACCAGCGTTCGGCAAAACTTGAACAGCGCAAGGCAAAGCGCGCAGAGCGGCTATCTTCGATATCAACGGCCACGGGAGTACCTCGGATTTTTATGTTTATTGTGGTCTTCGGGGCTTGGCCGGCCCGTCTGGACAGGTGCCAACAGTAAATCAACCGGTGGATTTTTGTGACCGTGTTTCACTGAATCAGACTATGGTCTAACGGGTTGTCCGGCGGCCCGTTTGCGTAGACCATGGGCGCCTTGGTTTTTTGCCTGCCAGAGTTCTTTGCCATGACTGCCCAACCCACAGCCCGACCGGCGCCGTTCAGCCGTTCCGACTACAAGACCCTCGGCCTTGCGGCCCTGGGCGGGGCGCTGGAGATCTACGATTTCATCATTTTCGTGTTCTTCGCCCTGACCCTCAGCCAGCTGTTCTTCCCGCCGGAAATGCCCGAGTGGCTGCGCCTGCTGCAAAGTTTCGGGATCTTCGTCACCGGCTATCTGGCGCGCCCGCTGGGCGGAATACTGATGGCGCATTTCGCCGACCGGCTGGGGCGCAAGAAAGTCTTCAGCCTGAGCATCCTGATGATGGCGCTGCCGTGCCTGCTGATCGGGATCATGCCGACCTACGCCCAGATCGGCTATTTCGCACCGCTGTTGCTGTTGGCGTTGCGCATCCTGCAAGGCGCGGCGGTGGGCGGTGAGGTGCCGAGCGCCTGGGTCTTCGTGGCCGAGCACGCGCCGGCCGGGCATCGCGGTTATGCATTGGGCTTTCTGCAGGCCGGGCTGACCTTCGGTTATCTGATCGGCGCGCTGACTGCGACCTTCCTGGCACAAGTGTTCACCCCGGCCGAAGTGCTGGATTACGCCTGGCGTTATCCGTTCCTGCTCGGCGGAGTGTTCGGCGTGATCGGCGTGTACCTGCGCCGATGGCTGAGCGAAACCCCGGTGTTCATGGCCATGGAAGCGCAGCGCGAGGCACGGGTCGAACTGCCGCTGCGCACCGTGCTGCGTGAGCATCGTCTGGCCATGCTGCCGGCCATGCTGCTGACCTGCGTGCTGACTTCGGCGGTGGTGGTGTTCGTGGTCATTACCCCGACCATGATGCAGAAAACCTTCGGCATGACCGCCGGCCATACTTTTGCGTTGAGCGCGCTGGGCATTGTGTTTCTGAACATCGGCTGCGTGATTGCCGGTCGGCTGGTCGATCGCATCGGCGCCTGGCGCACGGTCATGCTCTACAGCCTGTTGCTGCCACTGGGGATCGGCCTGCTTTACACCTGCCTGATCAGCGGCGGCGATTGGGTCGGTCTGGCCTACGCCATCGCCGGGTTGTGCTGTGGCGTGGTCGGTGCGGTGCCGTCGGTGATGGTCAGCCTGTTCCCGGCGCGGATCCGCGTCTCCGGGATCTCCTTTACCTACAACATTGCCTACGCCGCCTGGGCCAGTGTCACGCCTCTGCTGCTGATCGGCCTGATGCCCTGGAGCCCGTGGATCTGCGTGATTTTCTGCGCGGTGATGGGCGCGGTGGGCGTCGTCAGTGCGGCGTATTTCGGTTCGCGGATGCCGCGGGCGGAGCCGTGTCCGGTGGCCGGCACCGCCTGAGTTGTCGAGGCTTAACTATTTTTGTAGGACAAGCCTCGCGCGCTCTTCAGAAAAGATTTCCAAGGCCGATGGCTAGGCTGCATACCCGCTATCCATCCAGTCCATCGGTGCTTTCCCATGTTCAACAAACGCCTGAAGCAAGAGCTGGCGGCTCTTCGTGAAGAACTCTCCAGCCTTCTGCAAGTGAAGGAGAGCCTGGAAAGCGAGATGCTGGTGCTCACCCTTGAGCCCGACGGACGGATTCAGTCGGTCAACCAGAATTTCCTCGACGAAATGCTCTACAAGAGCCACGACCTGATCGGCCGCGCCATCGAAGACATCGTGCCGGCTCATGTGAAGTCAGACGAGTTTCATCACCGCTTCAAGGCTGCACTGACCCGTGGCGAGCATTTCGCCGGCGCTGTACGCCTTTTACGTGGCAATGGCGACGAAGCCTGGTTGCGCTCTATCGTGCAGCCGGTTCGCTCTTCGGATGGCCGGATCAAGCATTTCTCGATTTTCTCCAGCGACCTGACCCGCACCATCGAAGCCTCTCGCGAACACGAAAATCTGATCGGCGCGTTGGTGCGTTCGACTGCCGTGATCGAGTTCGACCTCAACGGTAACGTGTTGAGCGCCAACGACCGGTTTCTTCAGGGCATGGGTTATAGCCTGGCGCAGATCAAGGGCAAACATCACCGCATGTTCTGTGACTCGGGCGAGTCCAACAGTGCCGAGTACCAGAATTTCTGGCGTCGGCTGAACAACGGCGAGTTCGTGGCCGGACGCTTCAAGCGGATCGACAGTCATGGTCGCGAGGTCTGGCTGGAGGCGTCCTACAACCCGGTGCTCGACGCCAACGAAAAACTCTACAAAGTGGTGAAGTTCGCCACGGTGATCACCGATCAAGTCAATCAGGAACGGGCCGTCGCCGAGGCTGCCAACATCGCCTACAGCACCTCCTTGCAGACTGACAGCACCGCCCAGCGTGGCACCCGTGTGGTCACCGAGGCGGTCAACGTGATGCGCGATCTGTCCAGTCACATGCAAACCGCCGGCGAAGGCATCGAGGCGCTGAACGAGCAATCTCAGGTAATCGGCACCATCGTCAAGACCATCAGCGGCATTGCCGAACAGACCAACCTGCTGGCGCTCAACGCCGCCATCGAAGCCGCTCGCGCGGGTGAGCAGGGCCGGGGCTTTGCCGTGGTAGCCGACGAAGTGCGGCAACTGGCTTCGCGCACCAGCCAGGCGACCGAGGAAATCGTCGGCGTGGTGCGCCAGAACCAGGACATGGCACGCAACGCCGTGGCCCTGATGACCGACGGCAAGCAGCAGGCCGAACAAGGGCTGGCGCTGGCGGCAGAGGCCGGTACGGTGATCGTCGAGATTCAGGACGGCGCGCAGAAGGTAGTGAACGCGGTCGGTCAGTTCGCCAACCAGCTATCCAGCTGATGCCGCACGGGCGAAGGGGTGGTCTACGGCCATCCCTTCGTTGTTTTTATCCCGTTACAATCGGCTCTTTTTCCCGGAGCAGATCCCATGAGCGAGTCCTTTCGTCGCCCGGTTCCCCTGAACAAAGCCTATCGTTTGCTCAATCACGGGCCGACCGTGCTGGTCAGCGCCGCCCATGACGGGCGGCGCAACATCATGGCCGCTGCCTGGGCCATGCCGCTGGATTTTGAACCGCCGAAAGTGGCGGTGGTCCTCGACAAATCTACCTGGACCCGACAACTGCTCGAGGCCTCGGGCACCTTCGTTCTTAACGTGCCGTGCGTGAATCAGGCCGACATCGTGCAGACCGTCGGTTCGACTTCGGGCCTGGAAATCAATCGCGATCAAGGCCAGGACAAATTCCAGGCTTACGGCTTGCAGACCTTCGCAGCTGAACAGATTGATGCACCAATGCTTGACGGTTGTGTCGCCTGGCTCGAATGCCGGTTGCTGCCGGAGCCGCGCAATCATGAACAGTACGATCTGTTTCTGGGCGAGGTGATCGCGGCGCAGGCTGACTCGCGAGTGTTCAGCGATGGACGCTGGCACTTCGATGGGCATGACGGCCTGCGCACGTTGCACCATGTGGCCGGCGGGCATTTTTTGAAGATTGGCGATCCGGTGGATGGCAAGACGCTCGAGGTTTGAGCGCCGCTGAATGACAAGTCATGGCTGGATGTTGCAATACAAAAAAGGCTTACCTCTCGGTAAGCCTTTTTCAGTTGGTAGCGGTCAATCAATCCCCCAGCGCTACTCCTTCACGCCGTGGATCTGCTCCACCGGCCAGCGTCGATTTTCCCTGCGCATCCTTGACCCGCACGATGGCCTGGGTGCCGCTGGTCATGTCGATTTCGTTGACGGTGTGGCCCTTGTCCTTGAGAGCCTGGATCAGCGTCGGGCTGAACTGGCCCTGCTCCAGTTCTGTCGGGCCGTTGCGGCTGCCGAAGTTGGGCAGGCTGATGGCGGTTTGCGGGTCGAGGTTCCAGTCGAGCAGGCCGACGGTGGTTTTGGCCACGTATTCGATGATCTGCGAGCCGCCGGGAGAGCCAACGGTGGCGACGAATTCGCCGCTGTTACGATCGAAGATCAGGGTCGGTGCCATCGATGAGCGCGGGCGTTTGCCGGGCTCCACGCGGTTGGCGACTTTCTGTCCGTTCTCTTCGGGGATGAACGAGAAGTCGGTCATCTGGTTGTTGAGCAAGAAGCCCTGAACCATCAGGTGCGAGCCGAATGCCGCTTCGATGGTGGTGGTCATCGACACGGCACCACCAAAGTCGTCCACGGCCACCACTTGCGAGGTGGAAATACGCAGCGGCGAGCGATCCGGCGCGTACGCGACCTGCACGCCCGGCGGTGTCCCGGGTTTGGCACTGCCCATGCTGCGTTCGCCGATCAGGCTGGCACGGCTGGCCAGATAACCCGGGTCGACCAGGCCTTTGACCGGCACAGGCACGAAGTCGGTATCGGCCACGTATTGCGCGCGGTCGGCGTAGGCCAGTCGTTCGGCTTCGGCGATCAGGTGCACGGCTTGCGGCGTCGGTTCGAGGCCGGCCGGTTTGTCGGTTTTCACAGGTTTCAGAGGTGTCAGGGACAGACGCGGATCTCGGGTTTCCAGTGCCTGCAAGGTGCCGAGGATTTGCGCGACTGCAATCCCGCCCGATGACGGTGGCGGCATCCCGCAAACCTGCCAGAGTTTGTAATCGGTGCACAGTGGCGCACGCTCCTTGGCCTGATAGTGCTGAAGGTCGTTCAGCGACAGGCTGCCGGGGTTGGCGTGGCCCTGAACCTTGGCCACGATTTCTTCGGCGATCGGGCCTTTGTACAGCGCGTCCGCACCTTCGGTGGCGATGCGTTTGAGCACGGCGGCCAGCGCCGGATTCTGCAAGCGAGTGCCGACGGCTTTGACGCTGCCATCGCTGTTCAGAAAGTACCTGGCCATGTCCGGCGAGCGGCGAATCACCGGGTCGGATTCCAGCAGCGAATGCAGGCGCGGGGAGATCGCAAAACCCTGCTCGGCCAGTTTGATTGCCGGCTCGAACAACGTCGCCCACGGCAAGCGGCCGTGCTTTTTGTGCGCCAGTTCCAATGCACGCATCACGCCCGGCGTGCCGACAGAGCGTCCACCGATCTGCGCCTGCGGGAACGGCATCGGTTTGCCGTCGGCCTGCAGAAACAGCTTCTCGGTCGCGCGGGCCGGTGCGGTTTCGCGACCGTCGTAGGTGCGCACCTGTTTGCCGTCCCACAGCACGATCATCGCGCCGCCGCCGATCCCTGAGGATTGCGGTTCGACCAGGGTCAACACGGCTTGCATTGCGATGGCGGCATCGATGGCCGACCCACCTTTACGCAACATCTCGCGACCGGCTTCGGCGGCCAGCGGATTGGCGGCGGCGGCCATGTGTTTTTCGGCGTGGCTGGCTTGCAGGCCGGTGCGGTAACCGGAGGCGGCTTCCGGAGCCAGCGGCAAGGTCGAGGAGGGCGGTGCGTTGCAGGCGGCGAGGGTGATGGCGCTGACGATCAGGGTCAGGGCGGGCAGGCGAAAACGGTTCAGGGGCAGGGCTGGAAACACGCGGGGCTCTCCGTCCGTGGGATAAAAGTCTGACGGACTGTATCGGCCGACCGTGCAGGACGCAAACCATCGGTGTGTTTGTCCTTCATGCCTTGGCGAATTTTCTGTAGGGTCAGAGCCAATAGTGAAGCCAGAACAATCAACAAGAGGCCGCCATGCACAACGCATTTCCGACACAGCCCAGCTACCGCGAACAGCGCGAGCGATTTCTTGCCGCCGCGAAGGTGGCCGGTGCCATGCTCTATTCGTACGCGCATCCGCTCAACGGGCCGTTTGGCGAGTCTTTGAGTACCGAGGTCGCGGTGCTGGGGGATCCATCGGCCAAACGGCGTCTGGTGGCGCTCAGCGGCACCCATGGGGTTGAGGGCTATTACGGTTCGGAGTGCCAGATCGACTGGCTGAAGCATTTCACGGCGGACTCGCTGCCCAAGGATGTCGCGGTCGTGATGATTCACCTGATCAATCCGTGGGGCACGGCATGGCTGCGGCGGGTCAACGAAGACAACATCGACCTCAACCGCAATCACCTGGATTTCAGCCGACCGCTCCCGGACAACCGCGTTTACGCGGCGCTGCATGAGATCTACGTCTGTACCGATTTGAATGGCCCCGAGCGGCAAAAGGCTGATGCCTTGCTGGATGCGCAAATTGCCGAGCACGGCTGGCCGGCCGTCATGTCGATTGTCGAGGGCGGCCAGCACAGTCATCCCGACGGCCTGTTCTTTGGCGGACTCGCGCCGAGCTGGTCGAATCGCACGCTACATTCAATCATCGAGAATCATTTGGCCGGTGCTGAAACCGTGATGTGCTTCGACCTGCACACCGGCGCCGGCGAGTATGGCCATCCGATGTTGCTGACGATTACCCAGGCACCGTATCCGGCGTTGTCCCGGGCGCAATCGATTTACGGCCCGTGGCTCTACACGCTGCATACCGGTGCCGAAACCCTGAGCGAAACCGTTGTTGCAGCGACCGCTACCGGTTACACCTCGCAGGCACTGCTCAATGCGTTGCCGAATGTGCAGTTGATGCCATTCGTGATCGAGTGCGGGACCTATCCGGGGCCGGACGTGCATCGTTACCTGCGCGATGATCACTGGCTGCATCTGCATGGCGATCCGCTGGATGCGACGGGGCGCGAAATCAAACTGAATCTGCTGGAGCAGTTTTATCCGGCAGATCCGGACTGGCGGGCGATGGTCGGTTTGCGCACGCGGCAGATCTGGGCGAAAGGGCTGGCTGCACTGGCCGAGTAAAAGAATGTGCGGGCTGGTGATGGCCGGCACTTTTCTCGAGGCATAAAAAAACGGCCTACCTTTCGGTAAGCCGTTTTTAGTACTTGGTGGCTACACAGGGACTTGAACCCCGGACCCCAGCATTATGAATGCTATGCTCTAACCAACTGAGCTATGTAGCCAAGTGGCGCGCATTATTCCCCTGAAATGGAAAAGCGTCAAGCGTAAATTCAAAATATTTCTTCTTATTTTCAACCGCTTATCCTCCCGCGCCGAAAATCGGGGCGGGAGGGGCTTTCAACGCAGCTGAAATCTTCCGGTGTTGGCACTCAAGGCATGGCTGCCCTGACTCAACGTGTCCGCCGCAAGGTTCACCGCCCGAGCACCTTCGAGCAGGCGAACCGCCGCCTGATCCACCTGCTGGATATTGCCGCTGACCTCATCAGCGGTGCTCGCCTGTTCTTCGACCGCCGTGGCGATCTGGGCGAGGGTGTCGGTGACGCTCTGCACGGCGCTGGCGATTTCCCCCAGGCGTTCGCCCAGCCCGGTGACGGCTTCGGCATCCGACTGCGCCTGGCCGCACGCTGCTTCCATCAGGCTTACCGCTTCGTTGACCGTATTGCGCAGACTGTCGACCGTGTCGGCAATCTGTGCGGTAGACGATTGCGTGCGTTGTGACAGGCTGCGTACCTCGTCGGCCACCACGGCAAAACCGCGACCCTGTTCACCAGCGCGAGCGGCCTCGATGGCGGCGTTGAGCGCCAGCAGGTTGGTCTGTTCGGCGACGCCACGAATGGTGTCGACCACCAACTGAATTTGCTGCCCTTGCTCGCTGACTCGACCGAGCGCTGCTGCAGTCTCGTTCAAGCGCTGATTGAGTTGTTGAATGCTCGCCGTGGTGCGCTGGCTGTCACGGCTGCTGTCGGCAGCGATGCGCCGGGTGTGCTGGGCGCTGCCGGAAGCCTGTTCGCAACTCTGCGCCACACCTTGAGACGTCGCCGCCAGTTGCGTGGCCGCTGCGGCGATCTGGCTGATCTGCAATTGCTGTGCTTCCACTTCGCTGAGGGCGCCACTGGAGTGCTCGTTAAGGCTGCGCACCGCATTGCTCAGTTGTGAAGTCTCGTGATCGACACCCAACAGGCTGGTGCGCAACTGCACGACGGCCACGTTGAGCGCGGTGCTGATCGACGCCAGTTCATCACGGCCCACGACCGGCACTTGCAGGCTCAGATTACCGTCGCGCAAGGCTTCGGCGAGCAGCGTGATACCGCTGGCGCTGCGACGGATCGAGGCTTGCAGGCAAACGAACAAGTACAGTGCCGCCAGCAACAGGCAACCGAAAATCGCCGCGACAATAATGAACTGACGAATCGCCGATCCATGGTAGTCATCCAGCCGCTGGTCCAGTGACACCAGCGATTGCTGGCGCAGCGTGGCGAGGTTGCCGAGCAGGGCATCGAGAGTGCGCTCGAATTCGTCAGGCTTGAGATTGATGCTGCCGCCGAACACGCCGTCATCCAGCACTTTCAATCCGGTATCCAGTTGCTTGAGGCTGTCGTGATACTGCCCGGCCCAGCCTTGCAGGGCTGGCGGCAGACGCGCTTCGAGCAGGCCCGCAGTTTTCACCAACTGCTCGCGGGCATCGCCGATGCGGCTGCGCAGATCACGCAGTTGCAAGCGACTTTGCAGAGTGAATTGACCGGACACTACAGAGGCTTGGCCGACGGCTGCCAGTCGGCCGACCCGTTCGATCAGGTCTGGTGCGTGCTGTGTGGAAATCTGTGTCAGCAGATAGGTTTCCAGCCACGGCGCGAGAATCAGGCGATTGTCCATCGCGATTTGTTCGCGCAATGCTTGCAGGGCGCTGAGGGCGTTGGTGAAGCGATCGTAACCGTCCGGCCACCAGCCGACGCCGGCCAGGCTCTTGGAGTCCAGAGTGCCGAGCGCGGTTTGCAGGGCTTGATAGCGGGCCAGGGTTTCGCCTTCCGCACCTTCGGCTTTCAACGCGTTACCCAGATCCAGTGTGGCCTGAGCGACCGCAGGTTGCACGGAATCGAATGCAGCCATGGCGGCGAGGGTGGCGGGCGTCGGCTGACGGTTGGTTTCCGTGGCGCGCCAGCGGGCAGCGCGATCACGCTGGGCGGCAAGAAGATTGTCGAGTGCATCGAGGGCGAGCAACTGCCGCACGCCGGCACGTTCGCCAGCGATCAGATTGAGTTTTTCGCGGTAGTCCTGGCCGATCATCAACAAGCTGCCGGCCAATGGCAGGATAAACAGCAGAAACAACAACTGGAATTTACGCGCGAAGCCAAACCGCCCCAGCAGCCCGATCCCCGGTGATAAAAAAGCCTGCATGCCTCATGACTCCTCTGGACACCACGCACCATTGGCGTGCATCGCGGTCGTTGCGACCGGGATTGGTGCCCTGCTAAAAGGCCTCGAAAGTTCACCCTTGCCCGCTCTGTAGGCAGGCTCTGTAGCGAAACTTCCCATTCTCGATGCCCTTTGTAAGGGCGCCGCGTTCAAGCGGATAAGCAAGGCAAGATTCAGACCATGGCTTTGCGCTATCACTTGCGCCGCGATGGAGGAATAGTTCGTTAGCTGGCTAAGGGGATGGCGCTGGCGCACCGAAAAATGGCACATTGACGCACCTGCCTGCGTGCACCCATCTGCTGTACGGAAACTCCCATGGCTATCAGCAACGTTCAGACCGCCGCTGCGTCGGCGTCCGCTCCGCCCCAAAGCAGTCCTCTGGTGATGCGCATCATCGGCGCGGTGGCGCTGGCGCATTTGATCAACGACCTGATCCAGTCAGTGCTGCCGTCGATCTATCCGATGCTCAAGGCCAACTATGGCCTGAGTTTCACCCAGGTCGGCCTGATTACCCTGACCTTTCAATTGACCGCTTCGCTGTTGCAGCCGTGGGTCGGTTTCCACACCGACCGACACCCGAAACCGTGGCTGCTGCCGGCAGGTTCCGTGTGCACACTGATCGGCATTGTGATGATGTCGATGGTGGGCAGTTTCCCTCTTATCTTGCTGGCGGCGGCGCTGATCGGCATTGGCTCTTCGACCTTCCACCCCGAAGCTTCTCGTATTGCACGGCTGGCCTCCGGTGGACGTTTTGGTCTGGCGCAATCGACGTTTCAGGTCGGTGGTAACGCCGGTTCGGCATTCGGCCCGTTACTGGCGGCGGCGATCATCATTCCTTTCGGGCAGGGCAATGTGGCTTGGTTCGGACTGTTCGCGGTGTTTGCGCTGTTCGTGCTGTATCGCATCAGCCGCTGGTACGCCCATCACCTGAACCTGTTCAAGCTCAAGGCTGGCCAGGCCGCCACTCATGGACTGTCGAAGGGCAGGGTGATCAGCGCGCTGGTGGTGCTCGGGCTGCTGGTGTTCTCCAAGTATTTCTACATGGCCAGCCTGACCAGTTACTTCACCTTCTACCTGATCGAGAAGTTCGACCTGTCGGTGGCAAGTTCCCAGCTGCATCTGTTCCTGTTCCTCGGCGCGGTGGCGGCGGGCACATTCTTTGGCGGGCCGATTGGCGACAAGATCGGGCGCAAGGCAGTGATCTGGTTCTCGATCCTTGGTGTGGCGCCGTTTACCTTGCTGATGCCGCATGTCGACCTGTTCTGGACCAGTGTCCTCAGCGTGGTGATCGGCTTCATCCTGGCTTCGGCGTTTTCGGCGATCGTGGTATACGCGCAGGAGCTGGTGCCAGGCAATGTCGGAATGATTGCCGGCGTGTTCTTCGGGCTGATGTTCGGCTTTGGCGGGATTGGTGCGGCGTTGCTCGGGCACCTGGCGGACATTCACGGCATCGAGTACGTGTACTTCCTGTGCTCGTTCCTGCCGCTGTTCGGGGTGCTGGCGATCTTCCTGCCGAGAACCCAAAAGGCCTGACAGGCTGAATGTCGGGCACAAAAAAGCCGCGTATCAAACGCGGCTTTTTCATGGGTGCAGCTTTTACACGTTGAAGCGGAAGTGCATTACGTCGCCGTCCTTGACGATGTAGTCCTTGCCTTCCAGACGCCATTTACCGGCTTCCTTGGTGCCGGCTTCGCCCTTGTACTGGATGAAGTCGTTGTAGGCGATAACTTCGGCGCGGATGAAGCCTTTCTCGAAGTCGGTGTGGATCACGCCAGCGGCTTGCGGTGCAGTGGCACCGACGCGGACGGTCCAGGCGCGGACTTCTTCGACACCGGCGGTGAAGTAGGTCTGCAGGTGCAGCATTTCGTAGCCGGCGCGGATCACGCGGTTCAGGCCAGGCTCTTCCAGGCCCAGGGCCTCGAGGAACATGTCTTTCTCTTCGCCGTCGTCCAGCTCGGCGATTTCCGCTTCGATCTTGTTGCAGACCGGAACGACCATCGCGCCTTCTTCTTCGGCGATGGCCTTGACCACGTCCAGGTGCGGGTTGTTCTCGAAACCGTCTTCAGCGACGTTGGCGATGTACATGACCGGCTTGGTGGTCAGCAGGTGGAAGCCCTTGATGATCGCTTTCTCGTCAGCGCTCATGTTCTTCATCAGGCTGCGCGCAGGCTTGCCTTCGGTGAAGTGCGGGATCAACTGCTCCAGCAGGGCCTTCTGGGCCACCGCGTCCTTGTCACCGCCCTTGGCGTTGCGCGCGACTTTCTGCAGTTGCTTCTCGCAGCTGTCGAGGTCGGCGAAGATCAGTTCCAGGTCGATGATTTCGATGTCGCGCTTCGGGTCGACGCTGTTGGAAACGTGGATCACGTTCTCGTCTTCGAAGCAGCGCACCACGTGAGCGATCGCGTCGGTTTCACGGATATTGGCCAGGAACTTGTTGCCCAGGCCTTCACCTTTCGACGCGCCGGCCACCAGGCCTGCGATGTCGACGAACTCCATGGTGGTCGGCAGGATGCGCTTCGGATTGACGATTTCCGCCAGAGCGTTCAGGCGTGGATCCGGCATCGGCACGATACCGCTGTTCGGCTCGATGGTGCAGAAGGGGAAGTTCTCGGCCGCGATCCCGGATTTGGTCAGGGCGTTGAACAGGGTGGACTTGCCGACGTTAGGCAGGCCGACGATGCCGCAATTGAATCCCATGGTGTTTCCCCTCGGATTAGAGTCAGGCCTTCTGGCTGTGCAGGTTTTTCATCGCGCGGTTCCATTCACCGGCGAGGATATCCGGCAGCACGCCGAGGGCAAAGTCGATGCTGGCATCGAGTTTTTCCTGTTCGGCGCGTGGCGCACGACCCAGGACAAAATTTGAAACCATACTGGCGACGCCCGGGTGGCCGATGCCAAGCCGCAGGCGGTGGAACGTATTCTGATTGCCCAATTGCGCAATGATGTCGCGCAACCCGTTGTGACCGCCATGGCCGCCGCCGACTTTGAGCTTGGCGACGCCCGGAGGCAGATCGAGTTCGTCATGCGCCACCAGTATTTCTTCGGGCTTGATGCGGAAGAAACCGGCGAGTGCCGCCACGGCCTGGCCGCTGCGGTTCATGTAGGTGGTGGGAATCAGCAGACGAACATCCTGACCCTGATGCGAAAAACGCCCGGTCAGGCCGAAATACTTGCGATCGGCCACGAGATTCACGTTCTGTGCGTGGGCGATGCGCTCAACAAAAAGGGCCCCTGCGTTATGCCGGGTCTGCTCGTATTCAGCGCCTGGATTTCCCAGGCCAACGATCAGTTTGATGGCAGTCACGATAGGGGCCCTTCCTTTGAGTGTTGGATAACATCGCCGCGATCAGGGAAGGCGGCGAAAGTGGACGAAAAATGCTCATTTACCATGGATGTAAACTCCGCGTTCCCGCCCGCTTTCTCGCTACGTTCCAGTCCGCGATGTTACCTGCTCACTCAGGCATGACAGAGTGAATTACTCTGCTGCGCCTTCTTCGGTAGCTTCTGGAGCAACACGTGGAGCGTGGACGTTGGCAACAGCCTTGTCATCGCCGTGTGCCAGAGCAACGAATTCAACACCTTTAGGAGCTTTGAGGTCCGACAGGTGAACGATGGTGCCGATTTCAGCGTTAGCCAGGTCGACTTCGATGAACTCAGGCAGGTCTTTCGCTTCGCAGGAAACTTCGATTTCAGCAACAACGTGCGAGATCTCGCCGCCTTTCTTCACTGGAGCAGCTTCGTTGATGAAGTGCACAGGAACGATTGCGGTCAGTTTCTTGCCGGCAACAACGCGGACGAAGTCAGCGTGCATCACGTGGCCTTTGGCCGGGTGACGTTGCAGAGCCTTGATGATCACGTTTTGCTTGGTGCCACCAACGTTCAGTTCGATAACGTGGCTGTAGGCAGCTTCGTTTTCGAGCAGTTTGGCAACTTCTTTGGCCAGCATGCTGATGGATTCAGGGGCTTTGTCGCCACCGTAAACAACAGCTGGAACCAGGGAGGCGAGACGACGCAGGCGGCGGCTCGCACCTTTCCCCAGGTCGGAACGCAGTTCAGCATTCAAAGTAAAATCGTTCATTTTGTATCTCCAAAATAGCCATGACCGAGTGGCGTTTGCGACCAGCGCCGAACACGGTATGGGCAAAAAAGCCCCGCCCCGGCAGAGATGCCGGGGCGGGGCGCTTTTCGTCAACGAGACATTTCGAGAAGGGCAGGGCCCTTAACGGAACATCGCGCTGATCGATTCTTCATTGCTGATGCGGCGAACCGCTTCGGCAACAACCGGTGCGATATCCAGTTGACGGATACGTGCACAGGCTTGTGCTGCAGCGGACAGCGGGATGGTGTTAGTGACCACCAGCTCGTCCAGCACGGAATTTTCGATATTCTCGATGGCCCGACCCGACAGCACAGGGTGTGTGCAGTAGGCAAAGACCTTGGCTGCGCCATGCTCTTTCAGGGCCTTGGCCGCGTGGCACAGAGTGCCGGCGGTATCGACCATGTCATCGACCAGGATGCAGGTACGCCCTTCGACATCACCGATGATATGCATCACTTCAGAGTGATTGGCTTTCTCACGGCGTTTGTCGATGATCCCGAGATCCACGCCCAGGGATTTGGCAACGGCACGTGCACGCACGACGCCACCAATGTCCGGGGACACGATCATCAGGTTCTCGAAGCGCTGATCTTCGATGTCATCCACCAGAACCGGGGAGCCGTAGATGTTATCTACCGGAATATCGAAGAAGCCCTGAATCTGGTCAGCATGCAGATCAACCGTGAGAACACGGTCGATGCCGACTACGGTGAGCATGTCAGCAACGACTTTCGCGCTGATGGCCACACGTGCGGAACGCGGACGGCGATCCTGACGGGCATAACCAAAATAAGGAATAACAGCAGTGATACGAGTAGCCGAGGAGCGGCGGAAGGCGTCAGCCATCACTACCAGTTCCATCAGGTTATCGTTGGTCGGAGCGCAAGTCGGCTGAATAATGAAGACGTCTTTACCGCGAACGTTTTCATTGATCTCGGCTGTAATTTCGCCGTCGGAAAATTTACCGACAGAGATGTCACCGAGAGGGATATGCAGCTGACGTACGACACGCCGAGCCAGATCGGGGTTAGCGTTCCCCGTAAAGACCATCATCTTGGACACGCGCAGTACCTAGAGGCTGAGGGTAACCTGGATGAGTATAGAAAATGGCAGGGGCGGCTGGATTCGAACCAACGCATGGCAGGATCAAAACCTGCTGCCTTACCGCTTGGCGACGCCCCTGTATCTGTTGCTTTCAAGTGCCGGGCACTTGATTCCTTTAGAGCAGACTTTGCAGCTTGCGATGCAACATCGAAACGTTGCTTCCTTTCGCTACAAACCCTGTAAGGGTCTCTGTCAGAAGGGCCGAGACTTTATCAGCTTCAGCTTTGCTTGGGAAGCCCCCAAACACACAACTTCCAGTTCCGGTGAGTTTTGCTTCGGTAAAATTACCTAACAAATTCAATGCGTTACGTACTTCTGGATAACGCCTCGAGACCACCGGCAAGCAGTCATTTCGACTGTTTCCCTCGGGAACGGGGCGCACTTTAATGGGCGGCGTGTTACGTGTCAACAATGGATCTGAAAAAATTTCTGCCGTACTAACAGAGACTTGCGGAACGAGCACGACATACCACGGTTCGGCCGGCTCGACCGGGGTCAGTTTCTCGCCGACACCCTCGGCGAATGCCGCGTGCCCACGCACGAAGACCGGGACGTCCGCACCCAGGCTCAGGCCCAGTGCGGCCAGTCGATCGTCGTCCCAGCCCAGTTGCCACAAATGATTGAGACCAAGCAGGGTGGTCGCCGCATTCGAGCTGCCGCCGCCGATGCCGCCGCCCATCGGCAGGATCTTGTCGATCCAGATGTCGATGCCGAGCGAGCAGCCGGATTGTTCCTGAAGTTTTTGCGCAGCGCGCACGATCAGATTGCTGTCGTGAGGCACGCCGTCGAATTCGGTGTGCAGGCGAATCACGCCATCGTCACGCACGGCGAAGGTGATTTCGTCGCCGTAATCGAGGAACTGAAAAATTGTCTGCAATTCGTGATAACCGTCTTCACGGCGACCGAGAATGTGCAGCATCAGATTGAGTTTGGCCGGAGAAGGCAGCGTCAGGCGTGGAGCGGTCATGCTTATTGCCCCAATTTGCGCGGTTGCCAGGTCTTGATGACCAGCGTCACGTCCAGGTCGGTGCCGTGCAGCTTGATCCGCTCGGGCAGCCAGTAACCGTTCTGTTCGGCATAACCGAGGTACTCGACCTGCCAGCCGTCCTGTTCCAGATTGGCCAGGCGACTGTCGGCATCGAGTGTGAGGCGGCTTTTGCTGGCCGGAGCCGGCAGGCCGCGGACCCACCAGGCCAGGTTCGATACCGGCAACTTCCAGCCGAGCTGTTCTTCCAGCAGGACTTCCGGGGACTGCGCGTCGTAGCGGCCCTGGTTGGCGACTTCCAGCGAGACCTTGCCCGGGCGACCGGTCAGTCGTGCTGCGCCACGACCCAGCGGGCCGGACAGGCGGATGTCGTAGTAATCCTGGCGTTGCAGCCAGAACAGCGTGCCGCTGCCGGAGTCTTTCGGGGCGCGGATACCGATCTTGCCGTCGATCTGCCAGCCATCGAGACCGGTCAGCTGCTGTTTGTTCGCGGCCCATTGTGCCGGGCTGCCATGGCCTTCGACGGATTCGCGGGCGCCGAAGCCCGCGCAACCGGCGAGCAGGGCGATGAAGCTGAAAACGATGACGTGGCGCAAAAACATGAGTTAAAGAGTCTCGGATCCGGTCAGGCGCTTGATGGTGCTGCGCAGGATAGTGCTGTCAGGCTGGTCCTTGAGGAACTTGCCCCAGATTTGTTTCGCTTCGCGCTGCTTGCCCTTGGCCCACAGCACTTCGCCCAGATGCGCGGCGACTTCGTGATCAGGGAAGCGCTCCAGCGCCTGACGCAGATATTTCTCCGCGTCATCCAGGTTGCCCATGCGGAAATTCACCCAACCGAGGCTGTCGAGTACCGCCGGGTCTTCCGGGTTGATCTGGTGAGCCTGCTCGATCAGTGTCTTGGCTTCGGCGTAGCGAGTCGTGCGGTCGGACAGGGTGTAGCCAAGGGCGTTGAGCGCCATGGCGTTGTCCGGGTCGCGTTTGATGATCAGGCGCAGGTCTTTTTCCATCTGCCCCAGGTCATTGCGTTTTTCCGCCTGCATGGCCCGGGTGTAGAGCAGATTCAGATCGTCCGGGTATTGCAGCAACGCCTGTTGCAGGGTTTTCCAGGCCTTGTCGCCCTGATTGTTGGCGGACAGGGTCTCGGCTTCGATCAGGTACAGCTGGATCGCGTAATCCGGCTGCGCATCACGTTCGGCGGCCAGTTTGCTCTGGGCTTCGGCGGTCTTGCCGTTGTTCATCAGAATATCGGCCTGACGCAGTTGCGCCGGCAGATAGTCGTTACCCGGGCCGACCTGGGCGTACTCGATCAGCGCGCCTTGCGGGTCGTTGCGTTCTTCGGCGATGCGACCCAGGTTCAGGTGGGCCGAGTCGACGTGGCTTTCCCGGGCGATCAGGTCTTCCAGATAACCCTTGGCCTCGTCCCAGGCCTTGGCTTCCAGGCAGACCAGCGCCAGGGAGTAACGCAGTTCGTCGTCTTCCGGGTATTGCTGGACCAGCGTGGAGAACTCGACCTTGGCGTCGTCCATCCGGTCCTGTTCCACCAGCATCCGCGCATAAGTCAGGCGCAGGCGCTTGTCTTCCGGATATTTCTTGATGTTCTTCTGCAGCAACGGCAGGGCTTCGTCGCCACGGTTCAGCCCTTGCAGCAGACGGGCACGCAGCAGGATCGGGGCGATTTCGCCGTCGTCCGGTGGATTGTCTTCAAGCAGGGTCAGCGCACCTTTGGTATCGCCGTCCTGCTGCATCAGCAGGGCCTTGCCGAAAATCAGCTGATTGTTGTGCGGGTGACGCTGCAGCAGACGGTCGAAACTCTTCATCAGACCGTTGCGGGTTTCCTGATCGGTGTCGGCGGCCGACAGCGCGAGGAAGTCGAAATGGGTGTCGCCCTTGCCCTGCAGGACTTTCTCCATGTAGACCATCGAGTCGTCATAACGCCCGGCGCGTGCCAGTTGCACGGCGGCGGCGCGTTGCGCTTCGAGGTCGTCGGGAGCATTTTTCGCCCAGATCAGCGCCGTATCCAGTGCCGGTTGATCCGCGCCCAGGTACTCGGCAATACGGAACGCCCGCTCGGAAACGCCCGGATCCTGAGTGTTGATCGCCTGGGTCACGTAGTTGTCCAGGGCAATATCGAAACGATTGCGCTGGCCGGCGAGTTCGGCGCTCAGCAGGCTGAAAACCGTTTCCTCGCTGAACGAGCTGTACACCTTGGGCTTTTCAGGGGCTGGCGTGGTGTCTTCGACCGGCGGGGCGCCATCGTGCGAAACGGGGGCCAAGGCCTGGCAGCCGCTGAGGAAGACAAAAGCAAGGAGCAACGCGGAAGATCTATTCATATGGGAAGAGGACGACTAACCTGCGGTCGGATCATCATGACACAAGCCTTCGGCCAAACATAACCGAGTCTCGATTGTGGCCATTATAGGGGCCGGCAATTGGGACAATAGTCAGCGGTAGTTGTTCTGAATCTGACGAAGTAGGACAATTGCCGGCTTCACGTCACCATCAGCGACCTTGAATGGCCTTCCTTGCACTCGGTATCAACCACAAGACTGCTTCAGTAGACGTCCGCGAGCGCGTGGCCTTTACTCCTGAGCAGCTGGTGGAGGCCTTGCAGCAGCTCTGCCGAATCACCGACAGCCGCGAAGCTGCGATCCTTTCCACCTGCAATCGCAGTGAACTGTATATAGAACAGGATCAGCTTTCGGCCGATATCGTGCTGCGCTGGCTGGCCGACTATCACCATTTAAGCCTCGACGAGCTGCGCGCGAGTGCTTATGTGCATGAAGATGATGCGGCAGTTCGTCACATGATGCGCGTCGCCTCCGGGCTCGACTCGCTGGTGCTGGGCGAACCGCAGATCCTCGGCCAGATGAAGTCGGCCTACGCCGTGGCCCGCGAGGCCGGCACCATCGGGCCGCTGCTCGGGCGCTTGTTTCAGGCCACCTTCAATGCCGCCAAACAAGTGCGCACCGACACTGCCATCGGTGAAAACCCGGTGTCCGTGGCGTTTGCTGCCGTCAGCCTGGCCAAACAGATTTTCAGCGACCTGCAACGCAGCCAGGCCCTGCTGATCGGAGCCGGCGAGACCATCACCCTGGTCGCCCGTCATCTGCACGAACTGGGAGTCAAGCGTATCGTGGTGGCCAACCGGACGCTGGAGCGTGCGAGTCTGCTGGCCGAACAGTTCGGCGCCCACGCGGTATTGCTGTCGGACATCCCGGCCGAACTGGTGCGCAGCGACATCGTTATCAGTTCCACCGCCAGTCAGTTGCCGATCCTCGGCAAGGGCGCCGTGGAGAGCGCGCTGAAGCTGCGCAAGCACAAGCCGATCTTCATGGTCGACATCGCCGTTCCCCGGGACATCGAACCGGAAGTCGGCGAACTCGACGACGTTTACCTCTATAGCGTCGACGATCTGCACGAAGTGGTCGCCGAAAACCTCAAGAGCCGTCAGGGCGCAGCGCAGGCTGCCGAAGAGATGGTCTCGGTCGGCGCCGACGATTTCATGGTGCGCCTGCGCGAGCTGGCGGCGGTCGATGTGCTCAAGGCCTATCGTCAACAGAGCGAACGCCTGCGCGACGAGGAACTGCAAAAGGCCCTGCGCTTGCTGGCCAACGGCGGCAACGCCGAAGACGTGCTGGGTCAGTTGGCCCGTGGCCTGACCAATAAACTCCTGCACGCCCCGAGCGTGCAGTTGAAAAAGCTTTCTGCCGAAGGCCGCCTCGATGCGCTGGCCATGGCCCAGGAACTCTTTGCCCTCGAGGGCTCACCGGATAGCTTTTCGGATAAAAAACCGCAATGAAAGCGTCACTGCTCAATAAGCTGGATATCCTCCAGGACCGTTTCGAGGAACTGACGGCGCTGCTCGGCGACGCCGAAGTCATTTCCGACCAGACCAAATTTCGCGCCTATTCCAAGGAATACGCCGAAGTCGAGCCGGTCGTCGAAGCCTATAAACAGCTGCTCAAGGCCCAGGCCGATCTGGAAGGCGCCCAGGCGCTGCTCAAGGACGGCGACCCGGACATGCGCGAAATGGCCGTGGAAGAAGTTCGCGAAACCAAAGAGCAACTCATCGAACTGGAAGCCACCTTGCAGCGCATGCTGCTGCCCAAGGACCCCAACGACGGGCGCAACGTGTTCCTCGAGATCCGCGCCGGTACCGGTGGCGACGAAGCGGCGATCTTCTCCGGCGACCTTTTCCGCATGTACTCGCGCTACGCCGAGAAACGCGGCTGGCGGGTGGAAATCCTTTCCGAGAACGAAGGCGAACATGGCGGCTATAAAGAAGTCATCGCCCGGGTCGAAGGCGACAATGTCTACGGCAAGCTGAAATTCGAGTCCGGCGCCCACCGCGTGCAGCGCGTGCCGGCCACCGAATCCCAGGGCCGGATCCACACCTCGGCCTGCACCGTGGCCGTGTTGCCGGAACCGGACGAGCAGGAAGCGATCGAGATCAACCCGGCGGACTTGCGTGTCGACACCTACCGTTCCTCCGGGGCCGGTGGTCAGCACGTCAACAAGACCGACTCGGCGATCCGCATCACTCACTTGCCGACCGGCATCGTGGTCGAATGCCAGGAAGAACGTTCCCAGCACAAGAACCGTGCACGGGCGATGGCCTGGCTGTCGGCCAAGCTCAATGACCAGCAGACCACGGCGGCGGCCAACGCCATCGCCAGCGAGCGTAAATTGCTGGTGGGTTCCGGTGACCGCTCCGAGCGTATCCGTACCTACAACTTTGCCCAGGGCCGGGTCACCGACCACCGCGTCAACCTGACCCTGTATTCCCTGGACGAAATCCTCGCCGGTGGCGTCGAAGCGGTGATCGAGCCGTTGCTGGCCGAATACCAGGCTGACCAGCTCGCAGCGATAGGTGAGTAAATGACCATCATCGCCAGTCTGTTGCGCGCCGCCGAACTGCCAGACTCGCCCACCGCACGCCTGGATGCCGAATTGCTTCTGGCCGCCGCGCTGGGCAAGTCCCGCAGTTTTCTCCACACCTGGCCTGAGCGCATCGTGCCCAGCGAAGCCGCACTGGTGTTCGCCGAGTACCTGCAGCGTCGTCGCAGCGGCGAGCCGGTGGCCTACATTCTGGGTCAGCAAGGGTTCTGGAAGCTCGATCTGGAAGTCGCACCGCACACGCTGATACCGCGTCCGGACACCGAACTGCTAGTGGAAGCCGCACTGGAATTATTGTCGGCGGCCCCGGCCAGGGTTCTCGACCTCGGCACCGGCAGCGGGGCGATTGCCCTGGCCCTGGCCAGCGAGCGCCCGGCGTGGAGTGTCACTGCCGTGGATCGTGTGCTGGAAGCCGTGGCCCTGGCTGAGCGCAACCGTCAGCGTCTGCACCTGAACAACGTCACGGTACTGAGCAGTCACTGGTTCAGCGCCCTCGAAGGCAAGCGTTTCGAGCTGATCATCAGCAATCCGCCGTACATCCGCGCCGCTGATCCGCACCTGGTCGAAGGCGATGTGCGTTTCGAACCGGAAAGCGCCCTGGTGGCGGGCATCGACGGGCTCGACGATCTGCGTCTGATCATCGCTCAGGCGCCGGCACATCTGGAAGCCGGTGGCTGGCTGATGCTCGAACACGGCTATGATCAAGCTGAAGCCGTGCGCGATCTGCTGATCACTCAAGGTTTCGAAGAAGTCCACAGCCGCACCGATCTGGGCGGCCATCAACGGATCAGCCTGGGGCGCCTGCCGTGCTGAATGATCAGGAATTGTTGCGCTACAGTCGGCAGATCCTCCTGCAACACATCGATATCGATGGCCAGTTGAAGCTCAAGGACAGCCGGGTGCTGATCGTCGGCCTCGGTGGTCTCGGTGCGCCGGTGGCCTTGTATCTGGCGGCGGCGGGTGTCGGTGAATTGCATCTGGCGGACTTCGACACGGTCGACCTGACCAACCTGCAACGCCAGATCATCCACGACACCGACAGTGTCGGCATGACCAAGGTCGACTCGGCGCTCAAGCGCCTGAGCGCAATCAACCCTGAAATCAAACTGGTGCCTCATCGTCAGGCACTGGACGAGGATTCTCTCGCCGCCGCCGTGGCTGCAGTGGATCTGGTGCTCGACTGCTCGGACAATTTCTCCACCCGCGAAGCGGTCAACGCCGCGTGTGTGGCGGCGCGCAAACCGCTGGTCAGCGGCGCGGCGATCCGCCTTGAAGGACAACTGTCGGTGTTCGACCCGCGTCGCGCCGAGAGCCCGTGCTACCACTGCCTGTACGGTCACGGCAGCGAAGCCGAACTGACTTGCAGCGAAGCCGGCGTGGTCGGGCCGCTGGTCGGTCTGGTCGGCAGCCTGCAAGCGCTGGAAGCCCTGAAGTTGTTGGCGGGTTTCGGCGAACCACTGGTGGGGCGTCTGCTGTTGATCGATGCTCTGGGCTCGCGATTTCGTGAGCTGCGGGTCAAGCGGGATCCGGGATGCAGCGTCTGTGGTTCGCACCATGCGTGAGGCGCCGATCGCTGTATTCGATTCTGGCGTCGGCGGGCTGTCGGTGCTGGCGGAAATCCAGCATCTGCTTCCCAATGAATCGCTGCTGTACTTCGGCGATTGCGGCCACATTCCGTATGGCGAGAAAACCCCGGACTTCATTCGCCAGCGTTGCAGCGTGATGGCCGGTTTTTTCCGCGAGCAGGGCGCCAAGGCATTGGTGATCGCTTGCAACACCGCGACCGTGGCGGGCGTCACGGATCTGCGGCGGGATTTCCCCGACTGGCCGATTGTCGGCATGGAGCCGGCGGTCAAGCCGGCGGCTGCTGCCACCCGCAGCGGCGTAGTGGGCGTACTCGCCACCACCGGCACCTTGCAAAGTGCGAAGTTTGCGGCGCTGCTCGATCGTTTTGCCACCGATGTGCGGGTCATCACTCAACCGTGCCCCGGATTGGTCGAGCGGATTGAAAGCGGCGATCTGCACAGCGCCGAGTTGCGAGCATTGCTCAGGCACTACGTCGATCCGCTATTGGCCAGCGGTTGCGACACGATCATTCTGGGCTGCACTCACTACCCGTTTCTCAAGCCGATGCTCAAGTCGATGATCCCCGAGAGCATCAGCCTGATCGATACGGGCGCGGCGGTCGCACGGCAATTGCAGCGGCTGCTGGCCGCGCGTGATCTGCTCGCCGAAGGGCCAAACCGGCCGGTCAGATTCTGGACCAGCGCCGATCCCGAGTCTTTGCGCAGTACCCTGGTCCTGTTGGGCCAAGTCGCCGGCGATGTCGAAAAATTCACCTTGTAAAAAAAATGTGAAATATCTAAAAAGTCAGCTGAACTTCTGACCAAGCGCAGATTTCTATAGCGCAGAGTGACCTAAAAAACCAAACGATCGTTCCGGAAAAGGAAGTTTCAACGTGAAGCGACTATTCTGCTTGGCCGCGATTGCGGCTGCACTGATGGGGCAAAGTTTTACCGCACAAGCTGCTGGCGTCGAGTTTGCAGTGGGTGCCACCGGCGATTCGACCATGACTTATCGCCTGGGCATGAATTTCGATTGGGACAAGAGTTGGCTGCAAAGTGACGTGGGGCGTCTGACCGGTTACTGGAGCGGTGCTTACACTTACTGGGAAGGTGACAAGACCTCTGGCAACAACAGCCTGTCGTTCTCGCCGGTGTTTGTTTACGAGTTTGCCGGTCAGTCGGTCAAGCCGTATGTCGAGGCAGGGATCGGCGTGGCGTTGTTCTCCAACACCGAATACGAAGACAACAAGCTCGGCGGCGCCTTCCAGTTCGAAGACCGCTTCGGTTTCGGCCTGCGCTTCAATGGCGGGCATGAAGTCGGGATCCGTGCGACGCACTATTCCAACGCCGGCCTGAGCAGCGACAACGACGGGGTCGAAAGCTACTCGCTGCATTACACGATGCCGCTGTAAGCACCCGGACAGTCCGTTCAAGAAAAAAGGAGCGCCAGGCGCTCCTTTTTTTGTGCTCAGCGATACGCCGTGGCAATTCCCTGGCGTTCCTCGATGCATTCCGGTGCGCCCATTTCGAACTCGCGGCAGATCAGCGGGCGCTTCTCGTAGATGGTGCACATCATCGAGTCGCGATCCAGTGCGGCGCACCAGCCGTCGTCCAGACGCAACATCACTTCACCCCCCCAATCATCGGTATCGATGAAGCGTTCGGGCACACCTGTGTCGGTGATCAGCATGACTTCGAGCTGACAGCAGCAGGCTGCGCAGGTCGAACAGGTCACTGCGGGTTCGTCGATTGGCTGGAGAGGAATAGTCTTCATGGCCGCAGTGTACGGCAGCGAACCGCGTGCGTGTGAAAGCCCTGACGGACGATTACTGCACCAGGCGTCGGGACATGTAGTGCAGCAAGGGGAACAGCAGCGCCCACAACAGGCCGATACCGATCAGGGTTGGCAGTTCGCCGTAGGGAAACTGCACCCCGGCCAGTCGTCCTCCGGCGCAGTAAGACAATGCGCCTCCGACGGCCCCGAGCAGAGTCGCCAGCCACCATGGCCGCGCGCTCCATTGCAGGCAGTGGCGCAGCGTCGTGGCAAGGAGTGCCCACAGCAGCATCAGCCACAGCGGAATGAGGGGCGACAGGTCCTTGAACTCGAAAACGCCGAGACCGCGCAGGCCGCTGTCCACGGCGGTGCCGATAATCACCACGCTGAGAATCAGGCGACCTTCCGCCGCCCAACTGCTGACCCAGCGCAGATGAATCACCAAGACTGCCAGCGCCACCAGCAACCACAGGCTGTTGCCACCGAGCACGCAGGCCAGCCAGCCGATCTGGAACAGTACGGCATTGGCGATCCGTTCAGGCATCGAAACGCCCAAGCAGTGGCGCAGGCATGGCCCCCGGTTTGGCCAACAGCAATTGTGCGGTGCCGATGGTGCGTTCGAGGAATCCGCCCTCGCAGTAACACAGGTAAAACTCCCACAGCCGCAGGAAATAATCGTCGTAGCCCAATTCGCTCAGGCGACCGTGGGCGTGGCGAAAGTTCTCGTGCCACAGGCGCAGGGTCCGGGCGTAGTGCAGGCCGAAGTCTTCCATGTGCAGCAGGTTCATGTCGGTATCGCGGCTGACGATTTCGAGCATTTTCTGCACACAGGGCAGGGCGCCGCCGGGGAAGATATAGCGCTGAATGAAATCCACGCCGCGCTTTGCCTGCTCGTAGCGCTGATCCCGGATGGTGATCGCTTGCAGCAGCATCAGGCCGTTGCTCTTGAGCAGGTGCGCGCATTGCTTGAAATAGGTCGGCAAAAAGCGATGGCCGACCGCCTCGATCATTTCGATCGACACCAGTTTGTCGTACTGGCCGGTGAGGTCGCGGTAGTCCTTGAGCAACAGCGTCACCCGGTCCTGCAGGCCGAGGCTTTCGATGCGCCGGGCGGTGAACGCGTATTGCTCTCTGGACAGCGTGGTCGTAGTGACTTTGCAGCCATAATGCTGCGCGGCATACAGCGCCATGCTGCCCCATCCGGTGCCGATTTCCAGCAGATGATCACCGGGTTCGAGTGCGAGTTTCTGGCAGATCCGTTCCAGTTTGTTCAATTGTGCCTGTTCCAGGCTGTCGTCCGGGCTGAGGAACTGCGCCGCCGAATACATCATGGTCGGGTCGAGGAATTGTTCGAACAGGTCGTTGCCGAGGTCGTAGTGCGCGGCGATGTTTTTCTGCGAACCCTTGCGCGTGTTGCGGTTGAGCCAGTGCAGGCCGCGCACCAGCGGCCGGCCGATTTTTGCCAGTCCGCCCTCCAGGCCGTCGAGCACTTCAAGGTTGCTGACGAAGACGCGTACCACGGCGGTCAGGTCCGGAGAACTCCAGTAGCCGTGAATGAACGCTTCCCCGGCGCCGATCGAGCCATTGCTCGCGACCATGCCCCAGGCCGCCACGTCGAGGACATGAATTTCGCCCACCAACGCACTGCCCGGTGTGCCGAAGACCTGACGCTCGCCGTCCTCGATCACCACCAGTTGCCCGTGCTTGAGCTGTGCGAGCTGGCGCAGGACTCCGCGACGCAGCAGCGAACCGGTGATCCCGTGAGTGCTGAACGGAATGGCTCTGGCCGAAACGCTAGAGGACTTCATGGCGGTGCTCCTCGGGAGATGCAGTGGCGGTGCGAAAACTGTCATCGGCCGCGTAATGGGTGAACAGCGGGGTGCGCTTGAGCAGCAAACGCAGGGCCTGCCAATAGATCGCAAGGGCGGTCTTGGCGGTCATCCATGGAAAGCGCCACAAATGCCGGTGCAGGTGAGATCGATCAAGAGGTTCGCGCTTCAGATTGAGCGTGGCGTCGAACAGTTTGCGTTCGCCCTGCCAGTCGGCCATGTGCACGCCAAGGGTTTGCGCGACAGGACTGAAGCTCATGCGGTATTCCAGGTCCGGCGGCAGGAACGGTGATACATGGAACGCCTTGGCCACGGCGAAGTGCTGGTGGAAGTCACGCACGCTGGTCGGCGCCCGCGCCGGCAGTACGTAGTGATAGCGCTCGCGCCACGGCGTGTTGCTGACTTCACAGAGAATCGCCGCCAGTTGCCCGTCGGCTTCGTGGCAATAAAAGAAACTCACCGGGTTGAATGCCAGGCCCCAACTGCGCGGCTGGGTCAGCAGGCAGACCGAGCCTTGCGGCTCGTGACCGAGCGCCGCGCCGACCTGCAGGCGCACGGCATCGATCAGCCGCACGCCGCGACCGGTGAACGTCTTGAGGTAGTCGGTCTCGCGAAACGAGAACGGTGCAAACCGGCTCGTGCCTGCCAGTGGCGACAGGTTCAGCACGGCATCCTGTTCGGTCAGATCGAGATAGATCAGCCCGATCCGGTAACGGAATTCATGCCGACGCGGAGCGAAGCGCCGGTGGGCGATCCAGCCGCTGTAGAGCGCGCTGTTCACAGGCTTTCTCCAAACGCTGCGGCGACGCGTAAAGCGCTGACCACGCCGTCTTCATGAAAACCGTTGGCCCAATAGGCACCGCAATAATGCGTGTGTTGCGCGCCGTCGAGTTCGGCCCAGCGCTGTTGTGCCGCCACCGCCGCGAGACTGAATTGCGGATGGGCGTAGGTGAAACGGGCAAGCACTTTGGACGGGCTGATCCCGGCACTCTGGTTGAGGCTGACACAGAACGTGGTGTCGCTCTGGATGCCCTGCAGGATATTCATGTCATAGGTCACGGCTGCCTGGGTATGCCCCGCACCGCCGAGGCGATAATTCCAGCTGGCCCAGGCCCGTTTGCGTGTCGGCAGCAGGCGGGTGTCGGTGTGCAACACCACTTCATTGTCGGCGTAAGGCAGTGCACCGAGGATCTCCCGTTCGGCACGACCGGGACTGCCCAGCAGGCGTAGCGCCTGGTCGCTGTGGCAGGCCAGCACGACTTTGTCGAAATGCTCGATGCCGACAGGGCTGTGGATAACCACACCGTGCTCGTCGCGGTCGATCCGGTTGACCGGGCAGTTCAGGCGGATCCGGTCTTTGAAGCTTGCGGTCAGCGGTGCGATATAGGCACTGGAACCGCCCTCGATCACTCGCCATTGAGGACGATTGCTGACCGACAGCAAACCGTGGTTCTCGAAGAACCGCACAAAAAACTGCAACGGAAAATTCAACATCTCGGCCATCGGCATCGACCAGATCGCCGCGCCCATCGGCACGATGTAATGCAGGATGAAGCGTTCGCCGTAGCCACCGGCCTTGAGGTAGTCGTCGAGTGTGGTGTCGCTGGCGATCCGCTGTTCGGTGAGGTCGCGCCGGGCCTCCTTGTTGAACCGCAGGATGTCGCGCAGCATGCCCCAGAAGCCCGGCGAAATCAGGTTGCTGCGTTGAGCGAAGAGGCTGTCGAGGTTGTTGCCGTTGTATTCCAGGCCAGTGTCCGGATCGCTCACCGAAAAGCTCATCTCGGTGGCTTTGCTGCTCACACCCAACTGGCCGAGCAGGCGAATAAAGTTCGGGTATGTCCAGTCATTGAACACAATGAATCCGGTGTCCACGGCATATTCGCGCCCATCCACCGTGACTGGCACGGTGTGGGTGTGGCCGCCGACCCAGGCGCCAGCCTCGAAGACGGTGACGGTATGTCGGCGACTGAGCAGATACGCGCAAGTCAGACCTGCAATCCCGCTGCCGACGATGGCGATATTCATGGCGCATCCCGCAGCGGTGGTGTGCTGCGCACCATGCGCTTACCGATCGCCAGTTGCACGCGCGCGGGCATTTTCGACAGGGGCCAGAGCGCCGCCATGAACAGCGCTGGAAAAGCGATTTCCAGAGGCCGATCCTTGAGTCGACCGAAGATGTGCCGCGCAGCTTTGTCCACAGGCCAGCTCAATGGCATCGGAAAATCGTTTTTCGCCGTCAGCGGTGTATCGACAAAGCCCGGGCTGATGACCGTGACTTCGATACCTTCGTCTGCCAGATCGATGCGCAGCGATTCGAACAGATAACGCAGGCCGGCCTTCGACGCGCCGTAGGCTTCGGCCCGTGGCAGCGGCACGTAGGTGACGGAGCTGGCCATGCCCACCAGATGCGGCGCAGTCCCTTTGCGCAGCAACGGCAGGGCGGCCTCGATGCAGTAACTGCTGGCCAGCAGGTTGGTGCGCACCACGTGTTCGATGATCGTCGCGTCGAACTGCTTTGCGTCGACGTACTCGCAGGTGCCGGCGTTGAGGATCACGGTGTCCAGCGAGCCCCACTCCATCGCGATCTTTTCACCGATTTCCCGCACGGTCTGGCTGTTGGTCAAATCCCCGGGCACTACCAGAACTCGTCCTGGATAACGTTGCGACAACACTTTGAGCGGTGCGACCTGACGGGAACTGACCGCCAGGTGCGCGCCGGTTTTCAGAATCTCTTCAGCCAGTGCTGCACCGATGCCACTGCTGGCACCGGTCAGCCAATAACGTCTTGGAGGTGTACGACTCATCCCATTCTCCTTTTCAGCCAGGCGATCACCCGGCCCAATACTGGTAGATGTTCATAAAGCAGCGCTCCGGCATCGAAGTAATCCCGGTGGCGATAAACCTTGTCGCGCCAGAGCAGATGCGAGCAGCCCGTGACGCGAATCAATCGTCCACCCGCCAGGCGCGGGTGGCGGTAGCTCATGACCCAGCGCAGGTAACCTTCGCAGTCGCCGATCTGGTCGAAACCGTGGAAGTCGAACCGCAACTCGGTGACGTTGGCGTACAGCTCGCTGAAGTAACTGCGCAGTTGCGTCAGTCCCTGCACCTCGTGCAGTGGATCGGTGAAATGAATGTCCTCGCTGTAGAGCGCCTCCAGGTTGTGCAGGTTGTCTTTGTTCAACTGCGCAAACTGGCGGGCGAAGCGGCGCAGGAATTCACTCATGGCCTTCTCCGATAGACTCACGAGAGGGCAGGTTCTTGAACGCTGTCAGCGCCCGCTCCCGTGAGGTGCTCAGGTTGACGATCGGCGGCGGATAGTCCGCCACGCCGAACAGCCCGCCGGCACTGGCCGGGTTATGCACTTCTTTTTTGTTCAGCCCGGCCAGTTCGGGCAGCCAGTGCTTGATGAACAGGCCTTCGCTGTCGAACTTTTCCGACTGGCTGACCGGGTTGAAAATCCGGAAGTACGGCGCTGCATCGGTGCCGGTCGATGCGCTCCACTGCCAGCCGCCGTTGTTGGCCGCCAGATCGCCATCGATCAGGTGACGCATGAAAAAGCGTTCGCCTTCGCGCCAGTCGATCAGCAGGTTTTTGGTCAGGAACATCGCTACCACCATCCGCAGGCGGTTGTGCATCCAGCCGGTTTCGAGCAATTGGCGCATGGCCGCGTCGATGATCGGCAGGCCGGTGCGTGCTTCCTGCCAGGCCGCGAGCTCCTGCGGCGCATCACGCCAGGCCAGGGCTTCGGTTTCCGGGCGGAACGCGCGATGTCGGGACACCCGTGGGTAGCCGACCAGAATGTGTTTGTAGAACTCGCGCCACAACAGTTCGTTGATCCAGGTGACCGCGCCGACCTTGCCGCTTTCGAATTCGCCCTGATTGCTTTGCAGTGCGGCATGCAGGCACTGGCGCGGCGAGATCACACCTGCGGCGAGATAGGCCGAGAGCTGACTGGTGCCGGGTTTGGCCGGGAAGTCGCGCTCGCTCTTGTAGTAGTCGATTTGCACGTCGGCGAAGGTGTCGAGGCGTCGCTGGGCCTCGGCTTCGCCGGCGGGCCAAAGGTTGCGCAGGGATTGGCCGGGCGTCGCAAAGCCCTCGATGGACTCGGGCACCGGGTCGCTGTCGATCTTCTGCGGGGCCTGCGAGGAGGGCGTCTTTATCAGTGGCGGCATCGAGCGATGCAGGCGTTCATAGCAGACCTTGCGGAACTGGCTGAACACCTGAAAGTAGGTGCCGGTCTTGGTCAGCACGCTGCCGGGCTTGAACAGCAACTGATCGAGATAGCTGTGAAATGCAATCCCTTCAGCCTGCAATAGCCGGGCAACAGCTGCATCGCGTCGGCTCTCGTGGACGCCGTATTCTTCATTGACGTGAAGGGCCTCGATCTCCAAGTGCCGGCAGAGCTCAAGCAGCACTGCGGGTGCCTGATCCCAGTGCGGGGCGCTGCGGATCAACAGCGGGATGTTCAATTCGTCCAGGCTCTTGCTCAATACCCGCAGGTTGCGCAGCCAGAAATCGACCTTGCACGGTGCATCGTCATGTTCCTGCCATTGCTCGGGGCTCAACAGGTACACGGCCACGGTCGGGCCGCGCTCGGCGGCGGCCGTCAGGGCGGTGTTGTCATGTTGGCGCAGATCGCTGCGCAGCCAGATCAATTGCATGGTGTTCTCTGCACGAATCATTAAATCAACCCACGCTGAAGGAGTGCCCGATGTGCCGACAAGGGATCTTCGGCCAGGTACAGATCAGCGATCTCGGAAGTTCTTACGGACAACTCGGCGTGGTGGATGCACACCGTTGGTCCGGCAATCATTTTTGGGCAGTTGATGCCGTTCAACAGTTTCGGCAACTGCACAAGATTCATGGCTTTGCTGGAATACAGCAGAACGCCGCGGGCTTGCAGGTGATCAATTGTCAGCGCCAGTTCACCGGCTGGCAGCGGCCAGTCGAACACCTGCACCGGGCAATCGGCGCTGCTGATCAGCCAGGCGCAGAGCCACAGGTGTGGCTCCAGTAACAGATCCGACTGATTGATCAGCAACAACGGTGCGCCGCGCAACTGACGGTTGTTATGGTAGATGCGTGCGCCGAATTTGCTACGTAGCCAGGAATGAAAGAACACCCGCTCCATCTGCGCACCGAACTGGCCTTGCCAGCGCTGTTCGAGTTCCGCCAGCAACGGCATCAGCAATTGCTCGCACAGCGTTCGTGGCGGGTACAGCGCCATGGCCTGGTTGATGCTGTCGTCTAGGCTGCGTTCATTCAGCTGGGTGACCGCCAGCAGCGCGGCCTGACGCAAGGGGTGCCATTCATTTTCCGGTGGTACATCGATGGTTTGCGGGGTGTCGAGCAGCGGTTTGACCTGACTGACCGCCACACCACGGTTGAGCCAGGTGAGGATGGTCTGGATGCGCTGCACGTGTTCGGCCGAATACAGGCGATGACCTTTGGGCGTGCGCTGGGGCACGATCAGCCCGTAGCGACGTTCCCAGGCGCGCAGGGTAATCGCGTTGACGCCGGTCTGGCGCGCGACCTCGCGGATCGGCAGCCAGCCCTCGTCGAGGGCTTTCTTGAAGTCGGCGCCGAGGTCTTCGCGGGCGCTGCTGTCGGGTGTGTCGTTCATTAAATGGCGTTTCGCAGGCTGAGGTTTTCCGGGTGCGGTTGCAGGTAAACCTGTTGCGCGATGTACGGATCGGGGTGTTGGCGAAAGTGATGTTTGAGCAGCGTCAGCGGCACCACAAGCGGCACGATACCGTGGCGGTACTGGCCGATGACGTGCTGCATTTCCTGTTTGTCTTCGGCGCTGATGGCGCGTTTCAAGTAGCCGCTGATGTGCTGCAACACGTTGCTGTGGGTGCGGCGTGTAGCGCAGGTAGTGAGTGCCGCCATCAACTGGCTGAAGTAGCGCGGGCCGAGCTCCACGGGATCGATTCCGCTCATGTTGCCCAGCAGATTGCCCAGTGCCTTGTATTGCACCGGGTTGTGGGCCATCAGCAGGTATTTGTAGCGCGAGTGGAAGTCGGTCAGGACGCGGCGGCTCAGGCCCTGCTTGAGCACCTGCTGCCATTCGCGGTAGGCGAGCACGCGGGTGATGAAGTTCTCCCGCAGCACCGGATCGTTAAGGCGTCCGGCTTCTTCCACCGGCAGATCCGGATGCTGTGCACAGAACGCCTCAGCGTAAATGCCGCGCCCGCCACCATTCACCGGTGCACCGTTGGCGTGGTAGACCTTGACGCGCTCCAGACCGCAGGAAGGCGATTGCTGCATGAAGATGTAGCCGCAGATGTCATCGAGCTCTGCAGCCATTTTTGCGCCATAGGCCGCCAGCGGTTGGGTGACATTGATCGATGGATTGACGGTGCCGACCGCTTCAGGCTTGGCCGGGTCGCCAACAAGTCGAATCGGCTCGCGGGGAATTCCCAGACCGATCGCTACTTCAGGGCATACCGGAACGAACTCAAAATGCTCGGCCAGGGTGCGGCTGCACAACCGCGATTCCTTGTGCCCGCCGTTGTACCGCACTTCGGCACCCATCAGGCAGGCGCTGATGGCGATTTTCGGTAGGGACGTCGTTGAGTCGGACATGCAACAACCTCGAATCTGATCCTGTACAGACGGATATATCTGTACAACATTCTCTCAGCATAGATTCATGGGTGTACAAGTCAAACTATTTGTATAAGTTTTTTGAGGTTTTCAGCGCCAGCCCATTTTCCAGTGTGAATCATCCTGCAAAGCGCGCCAGTCGCATTGCTCGGTACGCCGGGTGAGCACGGCCTGCAATTCGATTTCCAGCACCGTGCCGTCCTCGTCGCGGAACAGTTCGGTCACCAGGAAATGCTTTTCACGGTTTTTCGGGTGGGCTGCTGTCCATTTCGACAGCAGCAATTTGCGCGGGTTGATGCGGTTCACTGTAAGTGTTCGTGCAAGCGTCTTGCAGCCTCCTGACCACTGAGCCACGCCCCTTCGACCCGCCCCGACAGGCACCAGTCGCCACAGGCATACAGGCCCAGATCGGCGTCGGCCAGGGTGCCCCATTCATGACTGCTGGCCGGGCGGGCATAAAGCCAGCGGTGGGCGAGGCTGAAGGTCGGGGCCGGCATGGCGCTGTGCAACAGTTCGGCGAAGGCGCCGTGCAATTGTTCGATCACCGCTTCCTTGGGCAGGTCGATGTGTTGCCGGCTCCAGGCGCTGGTGGCGTGCAGGACCCAGGTATCGCACGTGGTGTCGCGTCCCGGTTTGCTGCGGTTACGGGCCAGCCAGTCGAGGGCGCTGTCCTGGACGAAGCAGCCTTCGATGGGCGTATCCAGCGGCGTGTCGAAGGCAAGGGCGACGGCCCAGGTCGGGTCCATTTTTACCCCGGCGGCGGCACCGGCGAGTTTCGGCGCGGCGGCCAGCAGGGCGGTGGCCTGCGGCGCCGGCGTGGCGATCACCACGTGGCTGTACGGCCCGTGAGTGAAGCCCTCGGCATCTTGCAGGTGCCAGTGCTCTTCGCCGCGATAGACCTCGGTGATCCGGCAGGCGAAATGCACTTCCAGGCCATCGAGCAAACCACGGGTGATGGCGCTCATGCGCGGCGAGCCGACCCAACGGGTCTGCTCGTCCGGTGACAGGTTCAGTTGTCCGCCATGAAAGGTATAGAGCTGCGGCGTCCACTCGGCGACCCAGCCCTGGCTTTGCCAGCGCTGGACTTCGGTGACGAAGCGCCGGTCGCGGGCCGTGAAATATTGGGCACCCATGTCCAACGAGCCGGCATCGCTGCGCTTGCTCGACATGCGCCCGCCGCTGCCGCGGCTTTTATCGAACAACTGAACGGTGTGCCCGGCCTCGGTGAGGGCCTGGGCGGCGGAGAGCCCGGCGATGCCGGTGCCGATGATTGCGATAGGTACAGTCATAGGGGCCTCGTTTACCTTTCTGTACAGACTACGCCGTGGATGAAACCTGTACAATTTTGTTTTTTGGTATAACTTCCAGCATTCTCGTTCTGACAGCTTGGCCTATTGTTAAACAATAGAGCTTGTCCGATAGAAAAGATCCCTGCCTATAAAAATAGACTAGTGATCGAAGTAAAACGCCACGTGAGGAAGACGTCATGCACATATTGCTGACCGGCGGTACTGGATTGATCGGACGTCAGCTCTGCCGGCACTGGTCGGGTCAGGGCCACCGGTTGACCGTGTGGAGCCGTCGTGCGGAAAAGGTCGCGAAAATCTGCGGCGCTCAAGTGCGTGGCATCGCGCGTCTGGAGGACCTTGGCGACGAAGCCGTGGACGTGATCGTCAACCTCGCCGGCGCGCCGATTGCCGATCGGCCGTGGACACATCGACGCAAGGCATTACTGTGGAGCAGCCGGATCACGCTCACCGAGACGCTGCTGACGTGGCTGGAAAACCGCGGACAGAAACCGTCGCTGCTGATTTCCGGTTCGGCGGTGGGCTGGTACGGTGACGGCGGTGAGCGTGAGTTGACCGAGCAATCGCCACCGGTGATCGATGACTTCGCCAGTCAGTTGTGCATTGCCTGGGAGGAAACCGCGCAGCGCGCCGAAGCGATGGATATTCGTGTGGTACTGGTACGAACCGGGCTGGTGCTGTCGGCCGAGGGCGGTTTTTTGTCGCGCCTGTTGCTGCCGTTCAAACTCGGGCTGGGTGGGCCTTTGGGCAATGGTCGGCAGTGGATGTCGTGGATTCATATCGACGATCAAATCGCCCTGATTGATTTTCTTCTGCACCGCGATCAGGCGAGTGGTCCTTATAATGCGTGCGCGCCGAAACCTGTGCGCAATCGCGAATTTGCCAAGACGCTGGGCCGCGTGCTGCATCGCCCGGCGTTCATGCCGATGCCGGCGCTGGCCCTTAAGGTCGTGCTCGGCGAGATGTCATTGCTGTTGCTGGGTGGTCAGCGGGCCACGCCGGCACGCTTGCTGGAAGCCGGATTCACCTTCCGGTTCACGGATTTACGCGCGGCCCTGGACGATCTCTCCAGCCGCCTCTGAAATAGGACGTTGCATGACCGATCACGCCTTGCTTCTGGTCAACCTGGGTTCGCCGGCCTCCACTTCGGTGGCCGACGTGCGCAGCTACCTCAATCAATTTCTGATGGACCCGTATGTGATCGACCTGCCGTGGCCGGTGCGGCGTCTGCTGGTGTCACTGATCCTGATCAAGCGCCCGGAGCAGTCGGCCCATGCCTACGCTTCGATCTGGTGGGACGAAGGCTCGCCGCTGGTGGTGCTCAGCCGTCGCCTGCAACAGCAGATGAAGGCGCAGTGGACTCACGGCCCGGTTGAGCTGGCCATGCGTTACGGCGAGCCGTCGATTGAAACTAGCCTGTTGAAGCTGGTCGCGGCGGGGCACAAACGCATCACCCTCGCGCCGCTTTATCCACAGTTCGCCGACAGCACCACCACTACGGTGATTGAAGAAGCCAAGCGGGTGCTGCGCGAGAAGAAGCTCGATGTGCAGCTGTCGGTGTTGCAGCCGTTCTACGATCAGCCGGAATACCTCGACGCGCTGGTGGCGAGCGCCAAACCGCATTTGCAACAGGATTACGATCACCTGTTGCTGAGCTTCCACGGTTTGCCGGAGCGGCACCTGACCAAACTCGACCCGACCGGCAATCATTGCTTCAAGAATGAAGATTGCTGCAGGAACGCCTCGGCTGCCGTATTGGCCACCTGTTATCGCGCCCAGTGCCTGCGTACGGCGGCGCTGTTCGCGCAACGCATGGGGTTGCCGGACGGCAAGTGGTCGGTGTCGTTTCAGTCGCGGCTGGGCCGGGCGAAATGGATCGAGCCCTACACTGAAGCGCGGTTGGATGAACTGGCCAAAAGCGGCGTGAAGAAGATTCTGGTGATGTGCCCGGCGTTTGTCGCCGATTGCATCGAGACCCTTGAAGAGATCGGCGATCGCGGCAAGGAACAGTTCCGCGAGGCGGGAGGGGAGGAGTTGGTGCTGGTGCCGTGCCTGAACGATGACCCGCAATGGGCGAAGGCGTTGGCAACGCTGTGTGAACGGGCGCCACTGGCCCTCTAAAAGCATCGCCAGCAGGCTGGATCCCACAGGAAAGCGCATTCCAATGTGGGAGCCAGCCTGCTGGCGATAGCGGTCTTTCAGGCGATGAAGCTAAGTCTTAGATCAGCGGCTCATCCGCCTTCTTGTGTTTCCAGCTGTCGTTGCCCGGCAGGATCAGGTTCAGCGCAATCGCCACCACCGCGCACAGCGCGATGCCTTTGAGGCCGAAGTCATCCGGACCTGTGCCGGTGCCGACCAGCACACCGCCGATACCGAACACCAGGGTCACCGAAACGATCACCAGATTGCGTGCTTCGCCCAGATCGATCTTGTGACGGATCAGGGTGTTCATCCCCACCGCCGCGATCGAACCGAACAGCAGGCACAGAATCCCGCCCATCACCGGCACCGGAATGCTCTGCAGCAGGGCGCCGAACTTGCCGATGAACGCCAGGCTGATGGCGAAGATCGCCGCCCAGGTCATGATTTTCGGGTTGTAGTTCTTGGTCAGCATCACCGCGCCAGTCACTTCGGCGTAGGTGGTATTGGGCGGACCGCCAAACAGACCGGCTGCCGTGGTGGCGATGCCGTCACCGAGCAGCGTGCGATGCAGGCCCGGCTTCTTCAGGTAGTCGCGACCGGTCACGCTGCCGACCGCAATCACGCCGCCGATGTGTTCGATCGCCGGGGCCAAAGCTACCGGGACGATGAACAGGATCGCCTGCCAGTTGAACTCCGGCGCGGTGAAATGAGGAAGTGCAAACCATGGGGCCGCCGCAATCTTCGCGGTGTCGACGACACCGAAATAGAAGGACATGGCGAAACCCACCAGCACGCCGGAAATGATCGGCACCAGGCGGAAAATGCCTTTGCCGAACACCGCCACGATCAGCGTGGTCAGCAGCGCCGGCATCGAGATCATCATCGCGGTCTGGTAATGGATCAGCTCCGAACCGTCACCAGCCTTGCCCATCGCCATGTTCGCGGCAATCGGCGCCATGGCCAGGCCAATGGAGATGATCACCGGACCGATCACTACCGGTGGCAGCAGACGGTCAATGAAGCCGGTGCCTTTGATCTTCACGGCCAGGCCAAGGAAGGTGTAGACGAAACCGGCCGCCATCACGCCGCCCATGGTCGCGGCGAGGCCGAACTGGCCCTTGGCGAGAATGATCGGGGTGATGAAGGCAAAGCTCGACGCCAGAAACACCGGCACCTGACGCCCGGTGACGATCTGGAACAGAATCGTGCCCAGACCTGCGGTAAACAGTGCCACGTTCGGGTCAAGACCCGTGATCAGCGGCATCAGCACCAGGGCGCCGAAAGCCACGAACAGCATCTGTGCGCCGGACAGTACCGTGCGCCAGAGCGGATCGTTGAACTCTTGCTGCATGGTTACGCGTCCTTCTGCTTGGTGCCGAAGATCTTGTCACCGGCATCGCCAAGCCCAGGAATGATGTAACCGTGCTCGTTGAGTTTCTGATCGATGGACGCGGTGTAGATGATCACGTCCGGGTGAGCTTTCTCGACAGCGGCAATGCCTTCCGGCGCGGCCACCAGCACCATCGCGCGTATGTCCTTGCAGCCGGCCTTCTTCAGCAGGTCGATGGTTGCAACCATGGAGCTGCCGGTGGCGAGCATCGGGTCGATGATCATGGCCAGACGTTCGTCGATTTCCGGAACCAGCTTTTCCAGGTAGGTGTGGGCCTGCAGGGTTTCTTCGTTACGGGCAACGCCGACGGCGCTGACCTTGGCGCCCGGGATCAGGCTGAGCACGCCTTCGAGCATGCCGATGCCGGCACGCAGGATCGGCACGACGGTAATTTTCTTGCCGGCGATTTTCTCGACCGACACGGTGCCGCACCAACCTTCGATGTCGTAGGTTTCCAGCGGCAGGTCTTTGGTAGCTTCATAGGTCAACAGGGCACCGACTTCCTGAGCGAGCTCACGGAAATTCTTGGTGCTGATGTCTGCACGGCGCATAAGGCCAAGTTTGTGACGGATCAGCGGATGGCGGATCTCTTGGATGGACATGGGGAAAGGCTCCGGCGGCGGGCAAAAAAACCGGCCTAGATTAATCTATCCGAGGGTGATGTCCTATAGGACATACAGAACGTTAGTCCACAAATGCTTGATTCGGCCGTGCGGGATGCGTACCTTTGCCCGCTTTTCCGAAACAGACCCCCCTTGGAGAGCGCCATGTCCGCTGATCTCGAGCATATCCGTCAAATCATGCGAGAGGCTGACTGCCTGTACACCGAAGCTGAAGTCGAGGCTGCCATTGCCCGCGTCGGTGCACAAATCAACGAACAACTGGCCGAGAGCAACCCGGTGGTGTTCTGTGTGATGAACGGCGGGCTGATTTTTTCCGGCAAACTGCTGACCCATCTGCAGTTTCCGCTGGAAGCGTCCTACCTGCACGCTACCCGCTATCGCAACGAAACCAGCGGCGGCGACCTGTTCTGGAAAGCCAAGCCGGAAGTCTCGTTCATCGATCGCGACGTGCTGATCATCGACGACATCCTCGATGAAGGTCACACCCTGGGCGCGATCATCGACTTCTGCAAACACGCCGGTGCCCGAGCCGTACACACCGCTGTGCTGATCGACAAGGACCACGACCGCAAGGCCCGTCCTGACCTGAAAGCCGATTTCGTCGGCCTGCCGTGCGTCGACCGCTACATCTTCGGTTACGGCATGGACTACAAAGGCTACTGGCGCAACGCCAACGGGATCTTCGCCGTCAAAGGCATGTAAGCACCCCTGAAAGATCGCAGCCCCAGGCTGCGATCTTTTGCTTTAAAGGCTGCTAAAGTGCTTGGCCCCGCCCCCCGGAGCCTGTCATGAGCCTCTTGATCCGCAGCTGCGCCGCCCTGTTGCTGACCCTCAGCCTGCCCCTGGTCGCCGCGCCGATGCACAGTCAGTTCCTGCCACCCGACGACCTGAGCCTGCGCGATGCCGAACCCGAGCAGCAACAACTGTTGCAGGTCCTCGACTATTCGGTGGTGGTCGGTGCCCAGCGTCAGTCCAATCAGCAGCCGATTCCGGTCACCTCGCCATTGATGATCCGCCTCAAGGGCAAGCCTCTGAACAAGGGCGCGACGATCAATCAGGTGCTGGTCAGCTTCGATGGCGAAAGCAAAAGCCTGAAAAAACCGGTATACGACGACCAGCGCAAGACCCTGACCCTGTTCTATCCGCTGGCTCAATACCGGGTAATCATCGATCTGCTGCGCAATGACACCGTGTACGTGCAATTCCTCAGCTACGCCAACGGCCACATCTGGGCCGATCTGCACACCGGCAGCACGCGTGCGCGTTGAGCCCCGTGCCCGGGCAGGGGTAAACTGCCCGCCCCGTGAAATGTCTGCGAGCTGGAGTCGGCAATGCGTAAAGATAAGAAACAAGTGATTGGTGACGAGATCGGCGATGAGCAGATCAAGCTGTTTCTCGATTTTGAGCCCGTCGACGCCACTTCGCCGTCGCTGCACAAACTGGTCAAGGCCTACCGCGGCCTGCGCATCGACGATTTCGAGCGTTTCCTGACGTTCTTCGTTGCAGCCGGTTATGACGTGGACGGCAAGGACGAGCACGGCAAGACTTTCGTCGACCAGATCCGCGATCAACGCAACGCACAGGAATACATCGAGCTGATCGAGAAAGCGCGCGGCTGATACCTGCGCAGTTTTCCGAGGCATAAAAAAACGCCCCGCACTCATCGAGTGCGGGGCGTTTTTCATGGAGCCGAATCAGGCGTAGCTTTCGGTCTCGTTACTGGCTTCGACCAGTTCCAGCGCGACGTTGTTCTGCGTGTTGATCTTGCGATACAGCACAGCGTCGGTTTCCAGGACTTTTTCACGGGCCGGGAAGATTTCCGCCAGTTTGGCAGCCCACTCACCCTTGGCCTTGGCCGGGAAGCATTTCTCGATCAGTTCCAGCATGATCGAAACGGTCACCGAAGCACCTGGCGAGGCGCCGAGCAGGGCGGCGAGGGAGCCGTCCTTCGCCGCCACCAGTTCGGTACCGAACTGCAGGATGCCGCCTTTCTTCGGGTCTTTCTTGATGATCTGCACCCGTTGGCCGGCCACTTCCAGGCGCCAGTCTTCGGCTTTCGCCAGCGGGTAGAAACGGCGCAGGGATTCCAGACGCTGCTCCATCGACTGCATCACTTCACTGACCAGGTACTTGGTCAGGTCCATGTTGTTCTTGGCCACGGCCAGCATCGGGCCGATGTTGCCGGCGCGAACCGACATCGGCAGGTCCATGAAGGAGCCGTGCTTGAGGAACTTGGTGGTGAAACCGGCGTAAGGCCCGAACAGCAGGGATTTCTTGCCGTCGACCACGCGGGTGTCCAGGTGCGGCACGGACATCGGTGGCGAACCCACGGCGGCCTGGCTGTAAACCTTGGCCTGGTGATGCTTGACCACTTCCGGGTTGTCGCAACGCAGCCACTGGCCGCTGATCGGGAAGCCGCCGAAGCCTTTGCTTTCTTCGATGCCCGAGGCTTGCAGCAGCGGCAGGGCCGCGCCACCGGCGCCGAGGAACACGAACTTGGCGTCGACTTCACGGCTGCTGCCGCTGTTGACGTCCTTGATACTGACAGTCCAGCCGTTGGCGTTACGCTTGAGGCCGGTCACACGCTTGCAGTACTTGACCTGGGCATCCGGGGCGCTGGTCAGGTGCTTGAGCAACTGATTGGTCAGGGCGCCGAAGTTGACGTCGGTGCCGTTGATCACGCGGGTGGCGGCGAGCACCTGGTCTTTTGGACGACCCGGCATCATCAGCGGCATCCACTCGGCCATCTTCGCCTTGTCTTCGGTGTATTCCATGTCGGCGAAGGCGTGGTGCTTGTGCAGCACGTTGAAGCGTTCCTTGAGGAATGAAACGCCTTTTTCGCCCTCGACGTAGCTCAGGTGCGGCACCGGGCTGATGAAGGATTTGCACGAGCCGAACGTGCCTTTTTTGGTCAGGTACGACCAGAACTGCTTCGACACCTCGAACTGGGTGTTGATGTGCACGGCTTTCTTGATGTCGACAGTGCCGTCGGCAGCCTGCGGCGTGTAGTTCAGCTCGCAGAGGCCGGCGTGGCCGGTACCGGCGTTGTTCCACGGGTTGGAACTTTCCGCGGCACCGGAATCCATCAGTTCGACGACTTCCAGCTTGATCGCCGGGTCGAGTTCCTTGAGCAGCACTGCAAGGGTGGCACTCATGATGCCGGCCCCAACCAGAACTACGTCGACTGCTTCGTTATGCGCCATTTAACGCGTCTCCAAAATCTGCAGCACCAAATTGTCGGCATGGCTGCCAGGTGTCCGGGGCAGGTCAGTGGCGCCCCAGGTACCCATGGCCAGGTTTGCCATGTCCGAATCTTCGCAATTTTTCGCAACTTCGACGGATGCGTGCGGCCTGGCTTCTAGAGTCACATGAACTCATTTCGGCGCGGGGCTGGCAATTCGACTTATGGTCGAGACATCCGTTTGTGCAACCAAATCCGTAGCGGACAGGCTTCAGGCTCCGGTATTCGAGGCGTACCCGTTCCTGTGTCGTTGGGCTGTTTCAGACGCTAATGGTGCATGTTCAGACGCAAAACTATTCATTTGCTCGCCACACTCTTGTGAAGTTGTGAAAACCCGTTTTTTTCACGCTCTTTTGAAGACGTGAACCTCAAAAAGGGCTGTCCGGGCCTGGCACCGTGCCCGGAGGGTTTGCCGCCACGCGATACATGGGCAGGCAAAACGGGCAAACAACTCAGTGACCGAGCGTCATGACAGCTCTGCAGATTCGCGAAAAGCGGGGATTTGCCAGGGAAACAGCAAGCACGCCAGCTTCACTCGATCTGTGTGGGCGGCTCTCTGTGGGCGATTTTGATGCCAATGCAAGCGCATTGACGCTGTTGCGGGGCCCGATCAGGAGACGTCCTTATAATCGGGGGGAGATTGTATCGAAGAAATGCGGGGAGTTGGTCGAGTTTAATGACTTTTATTAGGCATCCGGTCAGATGCTCAACATCGCCTGAGCGCGTGCGCGAGGGCGCTGCTGTTCGACCCGGGCGCTGGCCGGCAGGGGTTGGTGCAACCAGTTGAGACGGATTTCCTCGATTTCGACCCAGCCGTCACCCATTGGCTGCAGGCTGCATTGCTTGAAAGCCTGGCAATGGCCGTTGCGGTCGAGCAGGGCGAAGCTGCGGTGCAGCGGACGTGGTGCGAACAACGAGATCAGATAGCGCATGGCAGTGCTCCTTTTGGGGTCTGTGAGGAAGATTGTCAGAAGGCCGTGACGCGAACGTGTATGGGGGGTGAACAATCTGTGACAGGAACCGCGTGCACCGGGGTTTGTCAGAGATTTCAGTGCTGGTGACCCGCAGTGGCCCACCGCTATACTGCGGGCCTGTCTGTGCCTGATTCTGGAGAGAAGAGCATGTTGCAACGCCTGTTGTTCGGTTTGATCACTGTGACCAGTTTGACCCTGGTTGGCTGCGCCCACAGCCCGCAACAACTGAGCCCGGAACCGAAGCTGACCACTCAGCTGGCACCGGTCGGCCATGGCCAGCCTGTCGTGGTCCGCGTAGTGGACGGTCGTCCGTCGCCAACCCTCGGCACCCGTGGCGGCCTGTACCCGGAAACCAGCGCCATCACCGTGCAGCGCGAGCAGATCCTGCCGAAGTTGCAGGCCCAGGCCGAAGCGGCCGTGCGTCTGCTGGGCTTCACCCCGTCCAATGGCGCGATGAATGCACCGCAACTGACCGTGACCCTGACTGAACTGAAATACCAGTCGCCGAAAGAAGGCATGTACGTGACCGAGGCCACCATCGGCGCGACCTTCCGCTCCGACGTGCAGAACGCCAACCGTCGTTACAGCGGTCGTTACGGTGCCTCGCTGGACCAGCGTTTCGGCATGGCACCGAACCAGGAAACCAACACCAAACTGGTCAGCGATGTGCTGAGCGATGCGCTGACCCGTCTGTTCAAGGATCCGACCGTGGGTCAGATCCTCGCTGAATAAGGCAGTCGCCTGATGTGAAAAAGCCCGGGGCCAGTGATGGTTCCGGGCTTTTTCGTTCAGGCAGCTTGCGAATAGAAGTCGAGGACGCTGACGCCGGTCAGCAGGTCGGTCTCGGGCAAGTCCGCATGCTGGTGCCCGCCGAGGGCGCAGTACACCAGCCAGTGACGGTCCTGAACATTGAAGGCCAGGCTGCCGACGAGGGTCTGTTGTTCGTCGGAAGGGGAGATGAGATACAGGCGATCCTGGTTTTCAGCGTGAAGCATGTCGCATTCCGTTTACGTTTCGAGGCGCGCAGGGTGGCCGAAAAAAATGACGATGCCGTGACACAGGACAGCCATCGGTCGATTGATGCGTTATTTGTCGCAAAGGGTAGGGCAGTCGGGGAGGGTTTCGGTAGAATCCGCGCCGCGGTCGTCGGTCTGGCGTTCGCCATACCGGTCTAGATTGAGGTCTGTGATGTCGCTGCACTTGATGACGCTGTTTACCGCCCATCCCGCCAAACTGATCAACCTGCTGGCCCTGCTGCTGGCCTTCCCGGGCAGTTGGCTGCTACACGCGACCCGTCGGCGTGAACAACGGGCGATGGCCAGCATCGCGGCCCAGCGTCAGAGTCAGCCCGACCAAGAGCCGGTGCTGGACTGGGCAACCCTGCGCATGAACCGGTTTTTCTATCGTTTCGGTTTTGCCTGTCTGGGGCTGGCGTTGCTGATTTCCTGGATCAGCACCCGCTACTGAACGAAGAACGGCGCCCGAAGGCGCCGTTCTTGTATCCGGCCGAAACCGCTTACAGCGGCAAACCAGCCTTGACCCGGTACTGATTGCGCACCGGCGTCGCATATTGCAGCACCAGATACGGGCGGTGCTCCTCTGGGCAGGCGTCCAGACGGCTTTGCCATTCCTTCTGGGCCTTGGCCAGTTCCTCGGCGCCGAACACGTCGGCAGCCTTTGGCACGTTCAATTGCGGATCGGCATCGGCCCACTGCGCGTACGCCAGGTAATGCACCGGGAACAACCGGTAGCCGCCGAGAATCTGCTTGTCCATCTCGACCGCCAATTGCTTGGTGTCCTCGAACAGTTCGGTGATCGGCGCGGCGAAGTTCACGTGCACCCGGCCCTTGTAGCCGGTGATGCCCTTGGCGATGCTCACGTCATCCTCGCCCGGCGCCTTGCTGTAGGTGCCAGTGGTGGCGCGGATGTACAGTTCGCGGGCCTTGGCCTGGTCGCATGGGTCGTATTCGTAGCTGATCGACACCGGCGTCAGGTTCAGCGACTGGATGACCTCGCCGAACGGCTCGTCCTTGCGGCTCATGTGGAACATCTTGAGAATCGCCGATTCGGTACGGTCGTCGCCGTCCTTGGCCCGGCCTTCGGCCTGGGCGATCCAGATCGAGGCGCAATCGTTGCGGATCGAGTGGTTGATGTAGGCCGACAGCAGTTGATAGGCGGCCATCTTCTCGCGGCGTCCGGTGATCGAACGGTGAACGATAAAGCTCTTGTTCAAACGCATCAGGTCGCTGACGAACGGCTTTTGCAGCAGGTTGTCGCCAATCGCAATGCGCGGGGTCGGCAGGCCGGCGTGGTACACGGCGTAGTTGACGAAGGCCGGGTCCATCACGATGTCGCGGTGGTTGGCGATGAACAGATAGGCGCTGCCGGACTTGAATTGCTCGACACCGGTGTAGGTCACGCCGTCGGTGGCGCGCTCGATGGTGTGGTCGACGTAGAACTCGACCTTGTCCTGCAAAGTGGCCACGGAGGTCACGTCGGCGAACTCACGACGCAGCCGATGGGCTATAAGTGGTTTGAGCATCCAGCCGAAGGCACCGGCGAAACGCGGGAAGCGGAAGTGGGTGAGGATATCTAGAAACGCCTTGTCGCCGAGCAGTCTTGCCAGTACCGCAGGTACTTCGCTGTCGTCGTAAGGTCGGATGGCATCGAATTCGCCCATCATGCTCTCTTGTTGGAAACGGCTAGGGTAAGTAAAGGTTTGGATCGAAAACCAACGGGGCACGGTCTGAAAAAGTAGCCAGACAAAAATAGCCCTGCAAATAGACCGGCGATTATACGCACAAGTCACCCGGGAGACCGCGATGCTGGAAAGCGCACTGTATGAATGTCCGTACTGTGGGGAGGAAGTCGAGACGACCGTGGATCTGTCGGCGGGCGATCAGACCTATATCGAAGACTGTCAGGTGTGTTGCCGACCCATTACGTTCGTACTGCAGGTCCATGGAGAGGATTGGTTTCTGGAAGTCTTCAGCGAAAACGAGTGAGGTGCGCCCATGCAGCGAATCTACGAGCCGGAAAACCTGATGGAAGGCGAAATGCTCAAGGGCATGCTCGCCAGCGAAGGCATCGAGGCGCATCTGGTGGGGCGTGATCTGCTCGGCGGCACGGGCGAGTTGCCGATCTTCGGCCTGCTGGGGCTTTCGGTCGAGAACGATCAGGCCGAATACGCCCGCGAGCTGATCAGCGCGTACAATGCCGCGCTGCCGCTGCCCGGCGATGAACCGGAGAGCTTCCCCGGTACGCTGGTCTGTTAGGCTGACGTTCGTTTTATTCTTGAGTCGTGCTGCCCCATGTGTGGACGTTATGCCCTGTTTCGCTGGAACCGCGACTTCGCGGCGCTGCCAGGTTTTCCCGCTGATCAGCAGGCGCAGTGGAACATTTCCCCCAACGATTCGGTGTTGATGCTGCGCGCCGAACCTGATGGCCAGCGCACCCTGGCCCGTGCCCGCTGGGGCCTGACGCCGCCGTGGCTGACTGATCTGTCGCGTACCCCGGCCCATGCCCGGGCCGAAACCGTTGCCGAACAGCCAATGTTCCGCGAAGCCCTGCGCCTGCGCCGTTGCCTGCTGCCGGCCAACGGGTTTTACGAATGGCGCGGAAATGTGCGCAAGCACCCGTACTGGTTGACGCCGGGGGAAGGTTCTTCGCTGTTTTTTGCGGCGATCTGGGAGGCGTATCCGGTGCAGGAACAGGTGTGGCTGAGCACGGCGGTGATCACTCAGTCGGCGGCCAGTCAGCGCCGGCCGTTGATTCTCGACGAGGCGGGGCAGGCGGCATGGCTCGATCCGGAAACGCCGCTGCACGTCCTGCAAGGCCTGCTCGCCAGCGAACCCGCCGCCTTGCGTGAGCGGGTGCTGGCGAACCTGGTCAATGATCCGAAGCTCAACGGGCCGGAGTGTCTGACTCCGGCCTAGCAGCAGATCAAGAGCCCCCCTCACCCTAACCCTCTCCCGGAGGGAGAGGGGATTGACCGAGATATATTGCAGAAATACACCGACTTGAAAGTTTTTTGCTGAATCCATAATCGACACTATTTACCAGGTCGATGTATGACGGAAGACAGCTCGGTCGGCTCCCTCTCCCTCCGGGAGAGGGCTGGGGTGAGGGGGTGGCTCTTAAACCTTGAACTGATTGATCAACCGCCGCTGCTGCTCCGCCAGTTTGGTCAGGTCCGCACTCGCCGAACTCGATTCATCTGCACCACCGGCCACCTCGTTCGCCACCTGACCGATGTTGATCACGTTGCGGTTGATGTCGTCGGCCACCGCGCTCTGTTCTTCGGCAGCACTGGCGATCTGGGTGTTCATGTCGTTGATCACCGACACCGCCTGGGTGATGGTCTCCAGCGCTTCGGCGGCCTTGGCCGCGTGCTGCACGCTTTCGTCGGTGCGGTTCTGGCTGTCTTCCATGACCCGTACCACATCGCGGGTGCCCTGCTGCAGTTGCTGGATCATGCTCTGGATTTCTTCGGTGGCTTTCTGGGTCTTCTGCGCCAGGTTGCGCACCTCGTCGGCCACCACGGCAAACCCGCGACCCTGTTCACCGGCACGTGCTGCTTCGATGGCGGCGTTGAGGGCCAGCAGGTTGGTCTGCTCGGCGATCCCGCGAATGGCGATCAGGATCGCGTTGATGTTTTCGCTGTCCTTGGCCAGGGTCTGCACCACGTCCACGGCCTTGCCGATTTCCACGGCCAGCACGCCAATCGAGTTGGAGGTGTCACGCACGATCTGCATGCCCTGACTGGCCGCCTGATCGGCATGGCTGGCGGCTTGTGCCGCCTGGGTCGCGTTGCGCGCGACGTCCTGGGCGGTGGCGGTCATTTCCTGCACGGCGGTGGCCACCTGATCGATCTCGGCCATCTGTTTCTGAATGCCTATATTGGTCCGGATCGCGATGTCCGCGGTGTGCTCCGAGGAATCGCTGACGCTCTGCACCGACGCCACCACCTGTGTGATCATCCCCTGCAATTTGGCGAGGAAGGTGTTGAAGCCTTTGGCGATTGAACCGAGTTCGTCTTTGCGATCACTGGTCAAACGACGGGTCAGGTCACCTTCGCCCTGAGCGATGTCATCGAGCATGGTCACCATTTGCTTCAGCGGACGGGCGATGCCGTGGCCCACCAGCCAGATCACCAGCAGGCCGAGGCCGGCAATGATCAGGCCGACCATGGCCATGCCGAAAGTGTCGGATTTGCGCTGGGCGTCGAGGTCGCCTTGCAGCTTTTGCAGATCGGCCATCACCGCGTTCAGTGGCAGTTGCAGCATCAGTGTCCAGCGCGCGTCGGTCTGACCGATGCCGAACGGCAGGTACAACTCGATCCGGCCTTGCTCTTTATTGATGGTGTAAGTCACTTCGCCGCGCTTGAGATTGGCCATGTTGGCAATCTGTTGGGCGTCGAGAATGTCGCTGACCTTCTCGCCGAATTTGCTCGGGTCCTGGGTGTAGGCGACGATCCGGCCGTTGCTGCCGATCAGGGCCATTTGCCCGGCGCCGCTGTAGAGCTTCTGGTTTGCGCCCAGCAGCATTTCCTGGATGAAGTTCACCGACAGGTCGGCGCCGACGATGCCCTGGAAGGTGCCGTTGAGCATGATCGGTTCAATGAAGGAGGCGAGCATGACGATCTTGTCGCCGACCTTGTACGGGGCCGGATCGATCACACAGGATTTCCTGGTTTCTTTCGAGCACAGGTAGTACTCGCTGGCGCGCACGCCGGTGGACAGGACTTTCTGGTCGTCAACGTCCACCAGTTTGTCCAGGCCCAGGGTGCCGTCGTCATTGCGAAACCACCACGGCAGGAAGCGCCCGTTGCCAGAGTCGATGCCGACAACCTGGGTGCCGACATAGGCCGCGTCATTGTGATCCAGCGCATTTTTTTCCCAGCCGATGTAAGTGCCGAGAATCTTCGGGTTCTTCTCGACGTTTTCCTTGATCAGGCTGATCAGCTGCTCGCGGCTGACGGTCAGTCGAGGCTGGCCGTCGGTGCCCGGAGTGCCGAGCAGGGCGTTGACGCGCACGAGTCCGCCGGCAATCAGCAGCGGCGCTTCCAGTTCACGCTGGATCTGGCTGACCTGGGTCTGTGCCAGCGACGTCAGGCGTTGTTCGATGACTTGCTCGAACTGGGCCTGGGTTCGTTGCTGGACCATCTCCTGGGTGCGGGCACCGGAGAACAGCGCATACAGCACCAGCGCGGCGACCACGCTGAGTACGATGGCGCCGGCCAGGGCGGCCACGGAAAACTGGATCGACTTGAACTTCATGGGAGCTCCGCACGCGAGAGGACGTCTGCCGCTGCTGTATCGGCAGCCACTATTGCGCCATGAGGCAAAACGCATGCAATCAGGGCCGGATGTCGCAAATGGATCAGTGTGCGACGCTGCTGCAGCAGGCTTGCCGAAGAATGTGAATTTTTTCCTGCAGGACTGGCGGGCGTCTTCTGAAAACAGGTGCAACACGTCCGTTGTATCTGGCGCCGATACAATTACCCGCCTAGGATACGCGGCAGGTTTTCAGGGAGCTTTTGAATGAACAAGACATTGGTTGTAAGTGCACTGAGCGCGGCGCTGTTGCTGGCCGGTTGTCAGTCGGTCAACACCACCAGCGGCGGTGCCGTGGGCGTGGAGCGCAAGCAGTACATGTTCAGCATGCTGTCCTCGCAAGAGGTCGACCAGATGTATGCCCAGTCCTATCAGAAGACCGTTGGCGAGGCGTCCAGCAAAGGTGTGCTGGACAAGACCAGCAACGAAGCCAGGCGGGTTCAGGCGATTGCCAACCGCTTGATCGCCCAGGCGCCGAACTTCCGTCCGGATGCGGCGCAATGGCAGTGGGAAGTGAACCTGATCAAGAGTGATGAACTCAACGCCAACTGTGGTCCTGGCGGCAAGATCATTTTCTACACCGGGCTGATCGACAGCCTGAAACTGACCGACGATGAAATCGCTGCGGTCATGGGCCATGAAATCGCCCACGCCCTGCGCGAGCACGGTCGTGAAGCGATGTCCAAGGCCTATGGCATCGAAATGGCCAAGCAGGGCGCCGGCGCGTTGCTCGGTCTGGGTCAGGACAGCCTGGCGCTGGCCGATACCGTGGCCAACTACGGCATGACACTGCCCAACAGCCGCGCCAATGAGAACGAAGCCGACCTGATCGGTCTGGAATTGGCTGCCCGCGCCGGCTACAACCCGAACGCCGCGATCACCCTGTGGAACAAGATGAGCAAGGCGTCCGAAGGTGCACCGCCGGAGTTCATGAGCACTCACCCGTCCTCCAGCAGCCGCACGGCTGCCTTGCAGGCGGCGATTCCGAAGGTCATGCCGCTCTACGAAAAAGCGCCCAAGTCCTGAAACAAATGACCGCTCCCACACTGAGTATGGGAGCGGTCCGCCGGATCAGACCCAGCCGCTGCTCTGCATCGCCTTGTACACCGCGACGATTGCCAGAATCATGAACGCCGAAGCCGCGAGGCGACGGATCAGGGTCAATGGCAATTTGTCTGCGGCAAAGTTACCCGCCAGAACCACCGGTACGTTGGCAATCAACATGCCGAGCGTGGTGCCGATGATCACCAGCCACAGCTCCGGGTATTGCGCAGCCAGCATCACGGTGGCGATCTGGGTCTTGTCACCGATTTCCGCGAGGAAGAAGGCAATCAGGGTGGTCAGGAACGGCCCGAACTTGCGGGCGGTGCTGGCTTCGTCGTCGTCCATCTTGTCCGGCACCAGCGTCCACAGGGCGGTGGCGGTGAAGCTTGCGGCGAGAATCCAGTGCAGGACAGCATCGGAGAAGAAACTGCCGAACCAGGCGCCTACCGCACCGGCTGCCGCGTGGTTGGCCAGGGTCGCAGCGACGATGCCGGCAATGATCGGCCAGGGTTTGCGAAAGCGAGCGGCGAGAATCAGCGCGAGCAGTTGCGTCTTGTCGCCGATTTCGGCCAGGGCAACGATTGCGGTGGGAACGAGTAACGAGTCCAGCATCAGGATTTCCTAAGGGGCGGGTCGACACGGCTATGACACGTACAGCCTTCCCGCCCCGGGTAAGGTGTGCGTGTCATAGGTCTTGTCAAACCCTGCGATCCGTCTGCTGCGGACGCTTGGGTCGCATACGCCATGATCTGAGGATCAAGTATGTTGACGTATGCCGGACGAGCATGGCGCTCGTGGGAGACTACTCCCCTAGGACGGAGCGGATTCTGCCTAGGCGGAATCCATTCGGCAAGTGCTAATTTTCAGCCGCGCTTGGCCCGGTAAATCCGGAAACCATTGCCTTCAGCCTTGATCGCACACACGCCAAGATGTTCTTCGATCAGCGGTTGATACTTCAGGAAGCTGTTCGCCACCAGCCGCAGTTCGCCGCCGTTTTTCAGATGTTTCGCTGCTTTTCGCAGCAAGTTCTCGGTCGCGAAATAGTCGGTGTGAACGCCGACATGGAACGGCGGGTTGCTCAGAATCGCATTCAGGCCCATCGGCGCGGCATCGATGCCGTCACCGGTCAGCACCTCGGCTTCCAGACCGTTGGCCGCCAGGGTCAACCGGCTGCTGGCGGCAGCGAAGGCATCAACGTCGAGCAACGTGACCTGATTGTGCGGGTAACGACGCTTGACCGCCGCACCGAGCACGCCGGCACCGCAACCGAAGTCCAACAGGTGACCGCTCGGCAGTTTGTCCAGGTGTTCCAGCAGCAAGGCACTGCCGCGATCCAGTCGGCCATGGCTGAAGACACCCGGCAGGCTGATGACTTTCAGCGGTCCCTCGGCCAGTGGCAGCTCATAAGTCTGGGCCAGGCTTTCCAGGGATTTGGCTTCTGGAGCGTTGGCCACCGTCACTTGCCACAGTTGGCAGTGACGTGCGCTGTCGAGTTTGCGCGGCTTGCCGAACGGGTTGAGTTGCTTGGACGCGCCTTCGATGCCGCTGCGCTTTTCCCCGACCAGAAACACCTCTCGCCCGGCCAGACGTGAAGCCACGGCATTGAGGACGTAGTCGGTCAAATCCTTGGACTTGGGCAGGAACACCACGGCGCTGTCGAATTCGCGCTCCGGCACATTCACGCCGAAATAGCTGCGACCTTCGAAGCGCGCGTCGAGCGCCGCCTGGTCACCCGCATGCCAGCACCAGCCGAAGGCGTCGGGCAGGCGCCCGAGCAAGTCATCGGCCGGCAGACCGGCCAACAACAGCGAGCCCTGGAATAACTCGACCTGACGAAGCAGTACTTCACTGCGCGGATCCATAACTGCTCCTGTGAAAAAAAGTGTCGCAGTTTATCAACTGACGACCCGCAGCGCCTTACCGCTGTAGAACGCCTGGGTGTTTTCCACCAGTTGGCCGACGATTCGCTGCCGCGCTTCGCGGCTGCCCCAGGCGTTGTGCGGGGTGACGATCAGGCGCGGGATGTCGGCGGCCAGCAGCGGATTGCCGTTGGTCGGCGGTTCGACGCTCAATACATCGGTCGCCGCGCCACCCAGATGACCATTGCGCAGTGCATCGGCCAGGGCTTGTTCGTCAATCAGCCCGCCACGGGCGGTGTTGACCACGAAAGCACCCGGTTTCATCGACGCCAGCTCGCGGGCACCGATGAAGTGGCGGGTGTGTTCATTGAGCGGGCAGTGCAGGGTGAGGGCGTCGATCTGCGGCAGCAGCTCTTCCAATGGCAAGCGATCCGGACGGGCCGGGCGCCCCGGAATCTGCCCCAGCAACACACGCATGCCAAAGGCTTCGGCCAGACGCGCAACTGCGCCGCCCAGTTCGCCATGCCCGAGCAGGCCGAGGGTTTTGCCCTCCAGCTCAACGATCGGATAATCCAGCAGACAGAACTGTTTCGCCTGCTGCCAGCGTCCCTCACCGACGGCTTTTTGATAATCGGCCAGCCGCGTGGCGAGGTTGAGCAGCAGCATGATCGTGTGTTGCGCCACCGATGGCGTGCCGTAACCCTGGCAGTTGCACACGGTGATCCCATGGGCGCGGGCGGCGGCCAGATCGACGTTGTTGGTGCCGGTGGCGGTGATCAGGATCAGCTTCAGCTGTGGGTTGGCGGCCATGGCGGCGGCGTCGATCAGGACCTTGTTGCTGATCGCCACGGTCGCCCCTTGCAGGCGTTCGGCAACCTGCGCAGGCAACGTCTGGGCGAACAGTTGCAGATCGCTGAAGCAGTCGCGCAAAGGGCTCAAGTCGAGATCGCCAAGATCCAGCGACGGGTGATCGAGGAATACGGCGCGGTGGGCGTTCGTCATCAACTGTACCTGTTGTGCTTTGAAGGGAAGGCGTAATCTGCCGAGCCTACCAGATGAAACAACTCGTTACGCTTGGCCGAAAGGAGCCCCCATGTACTGGACCGAATTCTTGACCGTTGCCCTGATCCACCTGTTGGCCGTCGCCAGCCCCGGTCCTGATTTCGCCGTGGTGGTGCGCGAAAGCGTGACCCACGGTCGGCGCGCCGGGACCTGGACCGCGCTGGGTGTGGGCACGGCGATTTTCCTGCACGTCGGTTATTCGCTGCTGGGCATCGGCCTGATCGTTTCCCAATCGATCGTGCTGTTCAACGCTTTGAAATGGGCCGCCGCCGCTTACCTGCTGTACATCGGCTACAAGGCCCTGCGCGCGCAACCCGCCAAGACCGTGACTGACGACCTGCACAAAGAGGCCGGCGAACGCACCGCCCGTGGCGCCTTCACTTCAGGCTTCGTGACCAATGGTCTGAACCCGAAAGCCACGCTGTTTTTCCTGTCGCTGTTCACGGTGGTGATCAACCCGCATACGCCACTGGCGGTGCAGGCCGGCTACGGGATTTATCTGGCCGTCGCGACCGCAACCTGGTTCTGCCTGGTGGCAATGCTGTTCAGCCAGCAGCGCGTGCGCGCTGGTTTCGCCCGCATGGGCCACTGGTTCGACCGCACCATGGGCGCCGTGCTGATCGCCATCGGCGTGAAACTCGCGTTCACCGAGATGCATTGATCGAACTGAGCTGATTCAGGGCGTTGAGGTACTCCCGGGGATTGTCCCCGAGCAAACGGCGAAACATTGCGCTGAACGCCCGCGCGCTGCCGTAACCCAGATCCCGCGCCACGCTCTGCACGCTGTCCCCGGCGAGCAGGCGGGGCAGGGCTTCCATCAGGCGCAATTGCTGGCGCCAGGCATTGAAATTCATCTTCAGTTGTTGCTGGAACAGCCGCGCCAGTGTGCGTGAGCTGGCGCCGACCTGCTGCGCCCAGTCTTCCAGGGTGTTGGGATGATCAGGCTCGCGCAGCAGCGCCAGGCAAATGTTTTGCAGGCGCCGGTCGCTGGGCATGGGAATGTGCAGCGGCAGGTTTTCGAGGCCGGCCAGCTCCTCCAGCATCAATTGCTGGATCAGCGGGTTGTCGGCGTGGGGCGGGCCCTGCACCGCGCGCAGAATCAGTTCGCGCAGCAACGGCGTCACGGCCAGCACGCAACAATGTTGCAGGCTGGCGGGCGACAGCTCGGGGGCGATGAACAATGAACGCATCTGCACATCGCCGGACATGAAGATCTCGTGGCCGATCTGCGGTGGGATCCACACCGCGCGGGTCGGTGGAATCACCCAAGCACCTTGTGCCGTGACCACCCGCATGACCCCGCTCACCGCATACAGCAACTGCGCCTCGCGATGCAGGTGCAATGGCTGGTGCGCGCCGTCCAGGTAATCCCGGGGGTAGGCGCTCACCGGGCCGTGTTCGAAATGGCTGATCAACATGTCCGGTTCGCTGACTTGAATGGCAGGAATGCGCTTTTTTGCCAACTTAGCATAGGTGCTCACACCCTTCCTGTTCATAAAAAGAAAAGCGTGCCGCGATGAATCAATCCAGAAATGTCATCCGCTACATCAACGCAGCCCATGTGATCGATCACATGTTCATGCTGATTTTCCCCGCCGCCGTGCTCGGCATGACCCAGGCCTTCGCCCTCGACTACGCCGCGCTGATCGGCCTGTCGCTGGGCGGTTTCATTGCGTTCGGCGCCTGTTCGCTACCGGCCGGCTGGCTCGGCGATCACTGGAGCCGGCGACGGATGATGCTGGTGTTTTTCTTCGGCATCGGTGGTTCGGCGATCGTTACCGGCTTAAGTAACAGCCCGACGATGCTGGTGATCGGCCTGACCCTGATCGGCATTTTTGCTGCGATCTATCACCCGGTCGGCACGGCGATGCTGGTGGCCTATGCGCAAAATCGTGGCCGCGAAATCGGCATCAACGGCATGTGGGGCAATCTTGGCGTGGCGTTTTCGGCGCTGATCACCGGTCTGCTGGTGGCGCAGTTCGGCTGGCGTTCGGCGTTCCTGATTCCGGGTGCCGTGGCCATCGTGCTGGGGATCGGTTTTGCCTTGCAGGTGCGCGAGGAGCCGATCCCCAAGCGTCCGCACACCGCGCTCAAGGGCGCCGGCGGCCAGCGGATTTCGATGGCCATGGTGTTCGGCGTGCTGGCCTTGGCCACGGCCACCGGCGGGGTGGTGTTCAACGCCACCACCATGACCTATCCAAAACTGTTTCAGGAGCGCTTGCATGACCTGTTCGCCTCGCCGCAGACCCTCGGTGTGGTAGTGAGCCTGGCTTACGCCTTCGGTGCGATTGCGCAACTGAGCATCGGTCGGGTGTTGCACCGCGTCAGCCTGAAGTGGCCGTTTATCGCGCTGACGTTGTGCCAGGCGCCGTTACTGTTCGCGCTTGCTTATTTCGATGGCTGGGCGGTGATCGCTGTTGGGGCGGCATTCATGTTTGTGGTGTTCGGTCAGGTGACGGTGAACGATTCGATGGTCGCCAACTTCGTCGCGCCGCAATGGCAGTCACGGGTATTTGCCCTGCGTTACTGTTTATCGTTCGGTGCCAGTGCGACGGCGATTCCGCTGATTGCCTATGTCGAACCGCGCCATGGGTTTGTGGGGCTTTACCTGATTCTGGCCGGTTTTGGCGCTTTGACTTTCCTCGCGGCGGTGGTTTTCCCACGAACGCCTTCCGAAGCGTCTGTAGGGCAAATGGCCTGAGCGGTGACGAATACCGGCAAATGCTGGCGCAAAGCTAGCATTTGTACGGCGCTGCAAATCATTCCTTTGGCTGATTTGGCTGGCGTATAAGGGTTCTAGAGTACAAAACTCCAACGCCAACACCGTGCAGTCAGAAAAGGGATTCTTATGTTGCAGACTCGCGTTATTCCGCCCGCCGAAGGGGCCTACCAGTATCCACTGCTGATTAAACGGCTGCTGATGTCAGGCGCCCGTTACGAGAAAACCCGCGAGATCATCTACCGTGACCAGCTGCGCTATAGCTATCCGACCCTGATCGAGCGGGTCGCGCGACTGGCCAACGTACTGACGGCGGCCGGGGTCAAGGCCGGTGACACCGTGGCGGTGATGGACTGGGACAGCCATCGCTACCTCGAGTGCATGTTTGCGATTCCGATGATTGGCGCGGTGATTCACACCATCAACGTACGGCTGTCGCCGGAACAGATCCTCTACACCATGAACCACGCCGAGGACCGCTTCGTGCTGGTCAACAGCGAGTTCGTCGGGCTGTACCAGGCCATCGCGCCGCACCTGACCACGGTGGAGAAAACCCTGTTGCTGACCGATCTGCCGGAGAAAACCGCGGATCTGCCGAATCTGGTCGGCGAGTACGAGCAACTGCTGGCGGCCGCCAGTCCCCAGTACGACTTCCAGGATTTCGACGAGAACTCGGTCGCCACCACGTTCTACACCACGGGCACCACCGGCAATCCGAAAGGCGTGTATTTCACCCATCGGCAACTGGTGCTGCACACCATGGGCGTGTCGACCATCATGGGCGCCATCGACAGCGTGCGCCTGCTGGGCACCAACGATGTGTATATGCCGATCACCCCGATGTTCCACGTGCATGCCTGGGGCCTTCCGTATGTAGCGACCATGCTCGGGCTCAAGCAGGTTTATCCGGGGCGTTACGACCCGGAATTCCTGGTCGAGCTGTGGCGCAAGGAGAAGGTCACGTTCTCCCATTGCGTGCCGACCATCCTGCAAATGGTGCTCAACGCCAAGGGCGCGCAAGGCACCGATTTCGGCGGCTGGAAAATCGTCATCGGCGGCAGTGCGCTGAACCGCTCCCTGTATGAAGCGGCCAAGGCTCGGGGCATTCAGCTCACGGCAGCCTATGGCATGTCGGAAACCGGGCCATTGGTGTCGTGCGCACATCTGAACGACGAGTTGATGGCGGGCACCGAAGACGAGCGCACCACCTACCGGATCAAGGCCGGCGTGCCGGGGCCATTGGTCGAAGCGGCGATCGTCGACACCGAGGGCCATTTCCTCCCGGCGGACGGCGAGACCCAGGGCGAACTGGTACTGCGCGCGCCATGGCTGACCGAAGGCTACTTCAACGAACCGCAGAAGGGCGCCGAGCTGTGGGCCGGCGGCTGGCTGCACACCGGCGACGTCGCGACACTCGACAGCATGGGCGTGATCGATATCCGCGACCGGATCAAGGATGTGATCAAGACCGGCGGCGAGTGGATCTCCTCGCTGGACCTCGAAGACCTGATCAGCCGCCATGTGGCGGTACGTGAAGTAGCAGTGGTGGGCATCGCCGATCCGCAGTGGGGTGAGCGTCCGTTTGCCTTGCTGGTGATCCGCGAAGGGCATGCCATCGGGGCTCGTGAGCTCAAGGAACACCTCAAGCCGTTCGTGGAACTGGGGCACCTGAGCAAGTGGGCGATTCCAAGCCAGATCGCTCTTGTTACGGAAATTCCCAAGACCAGTGTCGGCAAGCTCGACAAGAAGCGCATCCGCCTCGACATAACCGAATGGCAGGCCAACAACAGCACCTTTCTCTCGACGCTCTGAACGTCCCCTGGCGCGCCGAAAACGGCGCGCCAGACCCACCAAGCAAGCGCTTGGCTTGTGAAATCCGAATTTTCAGCCATCCTTGCCCTGCCGACATGTGTCGGACTGGCGAAAGGACTGTTCCAGAGTGGCCGGCAGCTGCAAATCACACTTTAGAGGGATCAAGCAGTACCACCTGCTGGCTATAGTCCGCTCAAGGATTTTTAAGAACGGGGCAATGCAACATTGAAGCGATTTCGGGAGGCCTCTGGCGCCCGGTCCTTCAGGCGTTTTTAAAAGTACTCACTGCCATAACAATAATGCACATGGAGTAGCGTCGATGACCTCAGTAAACCAGTTCTGGCGCCGGGCGAAACTGCCTCTGGCGGTCAGTCTTGCCTCCACGCTCGCCGGGCCCGCATTCGGCGTCAGTTTCAACGTCGGTGAAATCGAAGGCCAGTTCGACTCCTCGCTCTCCCTGGGCATGAGTATTTCGACCCAGCAGCCGAACAAGGACCTTATTGGTGTCAACAACGGCGGCAGGGGCCTGTCCCAGACCTCTGACGACGGTCACTTGAACTTCAAGAGCGGGCAAGCGTTCTCGAAGATCTTCAAGGGCATCCATGACCTCGAATTGAAATATGGCGATACCGGTGTCTTCGTCCGGGGCAAATACTGGTACGACTTCGCGTTGCAGAACCAGGACCTGGAATACAAGGACGTCAGCAACCATAACCGCGACGTGGCTGCACGATCTTCGGGCGGGCAGATCCTTGACGCCTTCATCTACCACAACTACGCCATTGCCGATGAGCCGGGCTCGGTGCGTCTGGGCAAGCAGGTGGTGAACTGGGGTGAAAGTACCTTCATCGGTGGCGGCATCAACTCGATCAACCCGATCGACGTTTCCGCGTTCCGCCGTCCGGGGGCCGAGATCAAGGAAGGCCTGATTCCGGTCAACATGTTCTACGTGTCCCAGAGCATCACCGAAAACCTGTCCGCCGAAGGTTTCTATCAGATCGACTGGCAGAAGACCGTGACCGACAACTGCGGCACGTTCTTCTCCCAGCCTGACATCGTCACCACCGGCTGCGACGACAACCTGCGCGTGCTGAACAAGCGCTCGACCATTCCGGGCGTTGCCCTCGGCCCGCTGGCGGCCGCCAATGTCGACGTCAACGAAGAAGGCGTGCTGGTGCGCCGTTCGCCGAACCGCAACGCTCGGGACAGCGGGCAGTGGGGTGTTTCGGCCAAGTACATGTTCGATCCGCTGGCCACCGAGTTCGGTGCCTATTTCATGAACTACCACAGCCGTGCGCCGATTTTCAGCGCAACCGGCGCGCCACAGTCGATCTATAACGGCGTCAAGGCGCTCCCGGGCCCGTTCCAGGCATTGGGCCCTCTGGTGGTGGCGGGTAACTCCGAGTATTTCATCGAGTATCCAGAGGACATTCGTCTGTACGGTCTGAGTTTCTCCACCACCCTGCCTACCGGTACGGCGTGGAGCGGTGAGATCAGCTACCGGCCGAACGCACCGGTGCAACTGAACTCCACGGATATCCTGTTCGCCGGTGTGCGTCCATTGGGCGGTGCACTGACCAACGCGTCGATCCTCAATGGCGTTCCGGGCCAGGACCTGCACGGTTACAACCGCAAGGAAATCACTCAGCTGCAGACCACCCTGACACACTTCTTCGATCAGGTCATGGGCGCCAACCGCCTGACCCTGGTGGGTGAAGTCGGTGTGACCCACGTCGGCGGGCTGGAAAGCAAATCCGAGGCCCGCTACGGCCGCGATCCGGTCTTCGGTCCGGGTGAACTGCCGTCCACTGGCGGTCTGAACACCTGCTCGCAGATCCTCAACACCTCGACCATCAACGGTGCCGGTCCTGGCGCTTCGACCAGCAACCGCTCCAGCAATTGCGACAACAACGGGTTCACCACCGCCACGTCCTGGGGCTATCGCGCTCGTGCCATCTGGGATTACAGCGACGTGTTCGCCGGTGTGAACCTGAAGCCGAACGTGGCCTGGTCTCACGACGTCAAGGGTTACTCCCCGGGCCCTGGCGGCAACTTCGAGGAAGGCCGCAAGGCCATCAGCCTCGGGCTGGATGCCGAATACCAGAACACCTACACCGCAAGCCTGGCCTACACCAACTTCTTTGGTGGCGAATACAGCACGGTGGATGATCGCGACTTCGTTGCCCTCAGTGTTGGCGTGAACTTCTAAGTACAGTTTTTTCAGGACGAACAAACACATGAAAATAACAAAGAGTCTGTTCCACGCCGGTGTTCTGGGGCTTTCGCTGCTGGCCACCAGCGTAATGGCGGCGGTCCCTGCCGCCGAAGCCGACAAACTGGGCAAGAGCCTGACCCCGATGGGCGCCGAGATGGCGGGCAACGCCGACGGTTCGATCCCGGCCTGGAAGCCGCTGGCGAAGAATGCCGGCACGGTCGACAGCAAAGGCTTCCTGTCCGATCCGTACGGCAGTGAGAAACCGCTGTTCACCATCACCGCGCAGAACGTCGACCAGTACAAGGACAAGCTTGCACCGGGCCAGTACGCGATGTTCAAGCGTTACCCGGACACCTTCAAAATGCCGGTCTACCCGTCCCATCGCGGTGCTACCGTGCCGGATGACGTGTTCGCCGCCATCAAGAAAAACGCAACGACCACCACGCTGGTGGCCGGGGGTAACGGTCTGGAAAACTTCCAGACCGCCATCCCGTTCCCGATCCCGAAAGACGGTCTGGAAGTCATCTGGAACCACATCACCCGCTATCGCGGTGGCAGCGTGACCCGTCTGGTGACTCAGGCGACGCCGCAGACCAACGGCTCGTTCAGCCTGGTGTATTTCCAGGACCAGTTCGTGTTCCGCGACAAGATGAAGGACTACGATCCGGCCAACCCGGGCAACGTGCTGTTCTACTTCAAGCAGAAAGTGACCGCACCGGCTCGTCTGGCAGGTACCGTGCTGCTGGTGCACGAGACCCTCGATCAGGTGAAGGAGCCGCGCAAGGCATGGGTTTATGCAACCGGTCAGCGTCGTGTGCGTCAGGCACCGCAAGTGTCCTATGACGGTCCGGGTACTGCGGCGGACGGCCTGCGTACCTCCGACAACCTCGACATGTACAACGGTGCACCGGATCGTTATGACTGGAAGCTGGAAGGCAAGAAAGAGATGTACATTGCCAACAACAGCTACAAGATCGATTCGCCGACGCTGAAGTACGCCGACATCATCAAGGCCGGCCACATCAACCAGGACCTGGCCCGTTACGAGCTGCGTCGCGTCTGGCATGTGGTGGCAACCCTGAAACCGGGCCAGCGTCACATTTACGCCAAACGTGACTTCTTCATCGATGAAGATACCTGGCAGGCCGCCGTCATCGACCATTACGACGGTCGTGGTCAGCTGTGGCGCGTCGCCGAGGCTCATGCCGAGGACTACTACGACAAGCAAGTGCCGTGGTACGCGCTGGAAACCCTGTACGACCTGCAATCGGGTCGTTACCTGGCACTGGGCATGAAGAACGAAGAGAAACAGGCTTATGACTTCGGGTTCTCTGCCACCAAAAGCGAATTCCAGCCTGGCAACCTGGGCCAGGACGGTATCCGCTAAGCTGTAACCCGAGGCCGCATCCTCGAAAAAACGCCCCGACTGGTTCGGGGCGTTTTTTATCGGCTGCCCCTCAAGTGCCTTGTTCTGACGTAATCTGAAGGTAGACTGTCGCGACTGAAATCTACGGACGGCCACTCGTGCTCAAGCGTTCATTCATCAAGGCCCTGATACTCTCTTCATTTTTTGTCATCGGTAGCAGTCATGCCGGCTCACACGACAAACCTCGCGTACTGATCATCGGCGACTCCATTTCGATCGGCTATACACCCTATGTCACGAAGTCGCTGGCCGCAGAGGCCGAAGTTGTCCACAACATCGGCAACGCTCAGGATTCGACCAATGGCCTCAAGAACCTCGACGCCTGGCTCGAGGGTGGCAAATGGGATGTGATCAGTTTCAATTTTGGTCTGTGGGATCTGTGCTATCGACGTCCTGGCCCCGTCACACAGGAAAACCGTGACAAGATCAACGGCTCGATTGCCGTTCCGCTGGATCAGTATGCAATCAACCTTGCGCAGATCGCGACAAAACTCAAAGCCACAGGGGCGAAGGTGATCTTTCAGAGTGTGACCGTCGTACCTGCGCAGGAACCTGGCCGCAACAGTGACGATGTCGGCCGATATAATCGAGCCGCCGCGGATGTGATGAAGCGGATGGGGATCCCGATAAACGATCTGGAAGCCGTGTCGGCGGCACTTTCGGACAATCTGCGTGAGTCGGATACTGACGTTCACTACACCGAAGCAGGTTATGAGCAGCTTGCCAGATCGGTCACTCGAAGCATCCAGGCACAACTGTGATCTGCATTTTTCGGACTTCGCCACGGCGGGCGGAAGTTGCCGCCCGTATTCGGAGGTGGTGATTACGCCTCCGACATCGGAGCTGGATCCGGGAGATCTGTCACTGAAGTTCGACATGTTTGCTTGTAGTCTTTTTGTAGTCATTTGTTGCAATAACCTTCAATCCCTCTTCGTTTAAGGCTAGTCTGCGGACATCTGCTACGCCGCCAACAGCCATTCGAACAAGAGCCGGCCATGACTGATCTGTCCCCACTTCCGGGTCCCGCAAGCGTTGCCGTCGCGGCACTGGACGGACGTTTTTTCCGTCCTCCGCTGCCGGACGGATACGTCTTGCGACCACGCCTTTGCGAGCGCCTGCGAGCCGGGCTCGGTGGACGTCTGTTGCTGGTCTGCGCCCCGGCCGGGTTTGGCAAGAGTTCGCTGGCCGTGGAGTTCTGTCAAAGCCTGCCGGGTCATTGGCAAAGTCTGTGGCTGGGACTGAGCGCCCGGGACAGTGATCCGGGGCGCTTTCTCGAGCGCCTGCTCGAAGGCCTGCAGGACTACTTCCCGGAACTTGGCAGCCGCGCACTCGGCCTGTTGAAAATGCGCCAGCGTCATCAGCCGTTCGCCTTCGAAGAATGGCTCGACGGTTTGCTCGATGAGCTGGCATTGCACCTGCAACCGACCTCGCCGCTGTTATTGGTGCTGGACGATTACCACCTCGCCCAAGGACCGGTACTTGACCGCTGCCTGCAATTTTTCCTCAATCACCTGCCCGATGGCTTGCTGGTCATGGTTACCAGCCGCCAGCGGCCGGACTGGCATCTGGCTCGTCTGCGCCTGTCGCGACAATTGCTCGAACTGCATGAACAGGATTTGCGACTGACCCACGACGAAGCCCTGGCCCTGCTTGATCGTCACAGCAGCTCGCTGCGCGGCGAAGCCCTTGAAAACCTGATTCAACGTAGCGAAGGCTGGGTGGCCGGGCTGCGTTTCTGGTTGCTGGCCGCTGCCGAGGCAGGCAGTGACATGGCCTTGCCTCAAGCACTGAACGGCGGGGAAGGGCTGATTCGCGATTACCTGCTGGAAGAGGTCATCGACTGCCTGCCCGCCGAGGTTCAGGCCTTTCTCTATGAAACCGCCCCGCAGGAGCGCTTTTGCAGCGAGTTGTGCAACGCGGTGCGCGATGCCCATGACAGTGCTGAAATCCTGCGTTTTCTCTCGGCTCACCAAGTGTTTCTGGTGCCGCTCGACGAGCATGGTCACTGGTATCGTTATCACCATCTGTTTTCCGATCTGTTGCGCAGCCGGCCGGTGGCTCAAGCCGTGGTGCCGACCGCCACGCTGCATCTGCGCGCCTGTCGCTGGTTCAATGCACAGGGCTTGCTCGATGAGGCGGTGGAGCAGGCATTGCGTGCCGGACATCTCGATGTCGCGGCGAACCTGGTGCAGAACCTGTCCGAGGAACAACTGCTGGCCGAGCAGAACGTCGGCATGCTGCTGCGCTGGAAAATGGACCTGCCCGACAGCCTGCTGATCAGCACGCCGCGCCTGATCGTGCTGTACAGCTGGGCGCTGGGGCTGGCCTGCCAACTGGATGCCGCCGAAGAACTTGCCAGCCACCTGAGCCGTTTTCTGCCGGCGCCTTCGGCCACTGCACAGAAATCGATGCTGGCCCAATGGCTGGCGCTCAGCGGCATCATCGCGCGAGGTCGCGGTCATCGCGAATTGACGCTGAAGTATTGCAGCGAAGCGCTGGAAAGCCTGCCGGCCAAACGTTATGGCCAGCGTTTGATGTGTCTTTCGACACTGTCCAACCTGGCGATTGCCGACGGCGATCTGTGGCGTGCACGGGGGTTGAATCGCGAGTCTCTTGAGCTGGCGCAGCGGGTCGGCAATCCGTTGTTCGAAGCGTTGGCGCATTACGACCGCGCTCGAGTATTGCAGTCACGCGGCGAAATCCTGCGCGCGCTGGATGAAGTGCATCAGGGGCTGGAACGCTTGCGCGGTTTGTCTCCACAGCGTCTGTACGCGGTACGCGCACGGCTGACGCTGTATGAAGGTTTTCTGTTGGCCATGCGTTTGCAGCCGCAGGCCGCGCGTGCGCGGCTGTTGATCGGGATCGGTGAGGCGCGCGCGTGTCGTGATATCAGCGTCTTGATCGGCCACTGCGTGGTCGCTCGCCTGGACGGCAGTGGTGGCGAATTTGCCAAGGCGTTCGCCGAACTCGCCGAAGCCGAACGATTGATGCACATCTGGGATGTTCCGCCGATCTACTACCTGGCAATGATCACCCTGGTCAAATGCGAACTCTGGCTTGCCCAGGGGCGTACCGATCTGGCCGAGGCGTGGTTGGCCCGACTGGGGCAGACCTACACCGGAGAACGTGCCGCCGCACCTCCTGAATTTCATCCGCAATTGCCCTTGCATGTTGAACTGCAACAGGCGCTGCTCGATGTGATTCAGGGGCATCCGATGCTCGCCGAAGGGCGTTTGAATGTGCTGCATGAAAATGGCCAGCAGACCGGCCGCCAATTGCTCAGCGTGATGGCGCTGACGCAGAAAGTGGCATTGTTGCTGGCGGATGGAAGGGAGCCGGAAGCGCGCAAGGCATTGAGTCTGGCGCTGGAGGCTGCGGCGGGTGGGGTCGTGCAGCCGTTCGACGCGCTCGTCAGCCAGCACCCGGACTGGTTGCGTGGGCAGTTGGTAACGAGCCCCCCGGCTGCCGTCAGTCAGCAACTGCTTGAGCTTCTTCCACAACCGATGGCTCGCCCGGTCCTGGAGCAGGCCGCAACCGAACAACTCAGCAGTCGCGAGTTGGCCGTGTTACGGCTGATCGCCCAGGGCTGTTCGAATCAGGAGATCAGCGAGCAACTGTTCATTTCGTTGCATACCGTGAAGACCCACGCCAGCCATATCAACAGCAAGCTGGGTGTCGAGCGACGAACACAGGCAGTGGCCCGGGCCAAAGAGCTGGGTCTGTTGTCCTAGAGACAGTTAAAAAAACACCCCGCCAAGGCGGGGTGTTTTCATTTGTGTCTATCTGTCCGTTCAAGGATCCAAGGGGTCAGACCAGCACATCGTTCGCGCTGAGAGTATGGACACCCAGCAGTTGCACCTGGAAGTCAGCGCCGAGGTCACCGCTTACGTTGCCGAGAAGCACCTGATCCACGAAACGCAGTTGACCGGCACCGGTGAACTCATTGGAACCGATGAAAGTCATGTGCTGTACACCGAGGGTCAGCGGATCCATGTCGTAGCCGGAGAAGTCGATCTTGTCACCATCAAGCGCGCTGAAATCGGTAATGATGTTCTGTGAGTCGGCCGGGCCCATGCCCATTTCCGGTCCCAAGGTGATCCAGTTATTGAAGGTAAACGTGTCGGACCCAGTACCACCGGTCAGTGTGTTGCTTCCCCACCCACCGAACAGTGTGTCGTTACCTTCTGCGCCGAACAGTTGGTTGGTGCCGCCAAAGCCCATGAGTGTGTTATTGCCGGAGTTGCCGGTGAGGACGTTATCGAGATTGTTGCCGCTCAGGGTGAGGTCCGCATTGCCGAGCAATACGCCGTCTTCGACGTTGTCCGAAAGGCCGTAGTCGACCCAGGTCTGAATCAGGTCGTGGCCGCCATTGAGTGGCGATTCAAAGACGAGATCATTGACGTTATCGACGATATAGATATCGTCGCCGCCCTCGCCGATCATGCGATCGGCACCGAGCCCACCCGACAGGATGTTGTTGCCGCTGTTGCCGTGCAAGACGTTATCCAGGGCATTGCCGGTCAGGTTCAGGTTGGCGTTGCCAAGCATCTGGCCGTCTTCGACGTTGGCCGTCAGCGTGTAGTCGACACTGATGTTGACGGTGTCGATACCTTCATCGGCAAGTTCAATCACGATATCGTTGATGTTGTCCACGATGTAGGTGTCGTGGCCGCCGCCGCCGATCATGGTGTCTGCGCCCAGACCGCCGTCGATGTTGTTGGTCGCGGAATTGCCCCTGATCACGTTGTTCAATGCGTTGCCGGTCAACACCGAATTGGCGTCACCGATCATCGTCAGGTCTTCGATGTTGGCTGAAAGGGTGTAGCTGGTATTGGTTCGGATCAGGTCGTGACCCTCGCCGATCTGTTCGATCACAACGTCCTGAGAATTATCCACAATGTAGATGTCATCACCGGCACCACCGATCAGGGTATCGACACCGGCACCGCCGTCGAGCGTGTTGTTAGCGGCGTTGCCATTGATCACGTTGTCTTGATCATTGCCAGTGCCGTTCAGGTTGGCGGTTCCTGCCAGGGTCAGGTTCTCGATACCACCGACAAGGGTATAGCTGATCGTCGAGATCACCTGATCGACGTCGCTGGCCGAACCGCCCATGTCCATGACAAAGTCAAAGTCGTCATCCACGTAGTAGGTGTCCGAACCGGCGCCGCCTCTCATCAGGTCCTGGCCCAGTCCTCCGTCGAGAATGTCGTCACCGGCCCCACCGTTCAGCGTGTTGTTTTCACTGTTGCCGATCAGCACGTTGTTCAGATCGTTGCCGGTGCCCCTCATCGCATTGCCAGTCAGCACCAGGTTTTCCAGGTTGGCGCCTAGCGTCCAGTCGACTGAAGCGCGCACGGTGTCGATTTCGCTGACCAGCGTGCTGGTTTCGCGAATGATGTCGTCGATGCCGTCGACGATGTAGGTGTCATTGCCCAGCCCGCCGATCAGGGTGTCCGACCCGAGACCGCCATCGAGGACGTTGGCACCCTCGTTACCGGTGATCACGT
>Ga0207709_10000191_pt1 | contig 82020 bp, 79 predicted proteins | sample KBSM34metaG_FD_184397 | JGI IMG/M metagenome (GOLD analysis project Ga0207709, IMG submission 184397) | Miscanthus rhizosphere microbial communities from Kellogg Biological Station, Michigan, USA - KBS M3-4 metaG (SPAdes) (version 2) | ecosystem: Host-associated > Plants > Roots > Rhizosphere >...
GGCCACGGCCATCCCGAGGTGATGGCCGCCATGCACGCGCAGATCGACACACTGGCCTACGCCCACACCAGCTTCTTCACGAGCGAGGTGGCCGAGCAGCTGGCCGACGAACTCATTGACGGCGCCCCCGAAGGCATGAGCCACGTGTACCTCGTGAGCGGCGGTTCCGAGGCGGTGGAGTCGGCGCTGAAGATGGCGCGCCAGTACTTCGTGGAGATCGGCCAGCCGCAGCGCACGCACTTCATCGCGCGCCGCCAGAGCTACCACGGCAACACGCTGGGCGCGCTCGCGGTGGGCGGCAACGCCTGGCGGCGCGAGCCCTTCGCGCCGATCCTCGTGCCGGCCACGCACGTCGCGCCGTGCTACCCGTACCGCGAGCAGCGTGCCGACGAGAGCGCCGAGCAGTACGGCCTGCGCCTGGCAGATGAGCTGGAAGCGGCCATCGTCGCGCAGGGTGCTGACCGCGTGATCGCCTTCGTGGCCGAGACCGTGGGCGGTGCCACCGCCGGCGTGCTCACGCCGGTGCCGGGCTATTTCAAGGCTGTGCGTGAGGTCTGCGACAAGTACGGCGTGCTGCTGATCCTCGACGAGGTGATGTGCGGCATGGGCCGCACCGGCTCGCTGCACGCCTGCGAGCAGGAGGGCGTGGTGCCCGACCTGATGACCATCGCCAAGGGCCTGGGCGGCGGCTACCAGCCGATCGGCGCGGTGCTCGCGCAGCGCCGCATCGTCGAGGCCATGTCCAAGGGCAGCGGCTTCTTCCAGCACGGCCACACCTACCTGGGCCACCCGATGGCCTGCGCGGCGGCGCTCGCGGTGCAGCAGGTGATCCGCCGTGACGGCCTGGTCGCCAAGGTGCGCGACGACGGCGTCGCCTTCGGCGCGATGCTGGCCGAGGCGCTGGGCGAGCACCCGCACGTGGGCGACATTCGCGGACGCGGCTTCTTCTGGGGCGTCGAGCTGGTGGTCGACCGCGCGAGCAAGAAGCCCTTCGATCCGGCCCTGGCCGTCAACGCGCGCCTCAAGAAAGACGCGATGGCGCGCGGCCTGCTGTGCTACCCCTTCGGCGGCACGGTCGACGGCCGCCAGGGCGACCACGTGCTGCTGGCGCCGCCGTACATCGCGACGCGCGATCACCTGCAGGAGATCGTCGCGCGGCTCGCCGCCTCGGTCGACGCGGTCACGCGCGGCGCGACGCGCTGAGCCACCGCCCCTTTTTCTTCAACCGCCGTTCCGAGGAGCGTTCCATGCCCCAGCTTCGCCCGTCGCTTTCCATCGCCGCCGCCGCCTTCGCGCTGGCCCTTGCCGCCCTGGCACCGACCGCTCCCGCACAGGCGCAGCCCGCCAACGAAACGCTCGCCAAGATCAAGGCCAGCGGCGCCATCACCTTCGGCTACCGCGAGGCCTCGTTCGGCTTCTCGTACCTGGACGCCAACCTCAAGCCCGTGGGCTACAGCATCGAGATCTGCAACCGCATCGTCGACGCGGTGAAGACCGAGCTGAAGCTGCCGGCCGTCGAGGTCAAGTACCAGGCCGTGACCTCGGCCAACCGCATCCCGCTGGTGCAGAACGGCACGGTGGACATCGAGTGCGGCTCCACCACCAACCTGGTCGAGCGCCAGTCGCAGGTGGCCTTTTCGCCGGACATCTTCCGCTACAACGTGCGCACCTTGGTGAAGGCCGATTCGGGCATCAAGAGCATCGCCGACCTGCAGGGCAAGACGGTGGTCACCACCGCCGGCACCACGTCGTTCCGCCTGCTGCGCGCGGCCGACAAGGGCCGCAGCCTCGAGGTGAACCAGCTCTCGGGCAAGGACCACACCGACTCGTTCCTGCTGGTCGAGAGCGGCCGCGCGCAGGCCTTCGTGCTGGACGACATCCTGCTGGCGGGCCAGATCGCCAACGCGCGAAATCCGAAGGATTTCGTCATCACCGGCGAGAGCCTGCGCACCGAGAACCAGTCGCTGATGTTCCGCAAGGACGATCCGGCCTTCAAGGCGCTGGTGGACCGCGTGGTGTCGGGCATGATGAAGTCCGGCGAGATGGAAAAGCTCTACAGCAAGTGGTTCATGTCGCCGATTCCGCCCAAGGGCATCAACATCAACTACCCGCTCAATGCCGAGACGAAGGAGGCCTTTGCCAACCCGTCGTCCAAGGGCATCTGATCTCACCTGACTTCATGACACGCATCGCCCTCATCCACGCGCTCTCGCATTCCGTCGCCCCCATCAACGAAGCCTTCGCACGCGACTGGCCCGAGGCCGTGCGCATGAACCTGCTGGACGACAGCCTCTCGGCCGACCTCGCGCGCGACGGCAAGGGGCTCGACGCGGCGATGCACGAGCGCTTCCAGCGCCTGGCGCAGTACGCGGTGGACACGGGCGCGCGCGGCATTCTCTTCACGTGCTCGGCCTTCGGGCCGTGCATCGAGGCGGTGGCGCAGCGGCACGCGGGCATTCCGGTGCTCAAGCCCAACGAGGCCATGATCGAAGAGGCCGTCCAGGGCGAAGGCCGGCTGGGCCTGATCGCGACTTTCGCGCGCACGCTGGAATCGATGCCGCCGGAGTTTCCTGCGGGCATGGCGCTCGAACTCGCGCTGGCCGAGGGCGCGCTGGCCGCGCTCGATGCGGGCGACACGCAGCGCCACGATGCGCTCATCGCCGAACAGGCCGCGGCGCTGCGTGCGCGCGGATGCACGCGCATTGCCCTGGCTCAGTTCAGCATGGCGCGCGCGCGTGGCGCCTGCGAGGCGGCCAGCGGCCTGCCGGTGCTGACGACGGTCGACAGCGCGGTGCGCGCGTTGCGCCGTCGCGCTTCAGTGTGAGCCGCCGTTGCCGACGACCGTGACCAGCGTGGTCATCGCCACCTGCGCCGCCTCGCCGCGCGCGAGCGGGCGGCCCGGGCCGGCGTTGCCGCTGTCGGTTTCCAGGCCCTGTGCCAGGCGGCGGTAGATGTCCGACGAGGGCATGGTCGCCGCCGTGCCGAGTGCGTCGCAGTAGGTGTCGGTGAGCACGGCGGCCAGCCGTTCGCGCTCGGCGTTGGAGCGCATGGGCGCCTCGGCGGCGAAGACCGACGCCACGCAGTGCATCAGGTAGGCCTGCGTTTCGAGCGAGAAGGCCTGCTGGCGCACGTAGTCTTCCACCGCGTGCCAGAAGAGGGTGTCGGAGGTGCGGCGCCAGCTTTCGAGCACCTTGCGCGACTTGGCGACCAGGTCGGCGTGCGCGTCGTGCGGCTCGCTCGGGCGCAGCGCCAGGCCCTGCAGCGTGAGCGCGGCCACCGGGCCGGCCGCGCCGAGCAGGAAGCTCCAGAACTTCCAGCGCGCAAACCATTTCTTGTCGTGGGCCGGGCCCAGCGGCTCCAGCAGTCGGAAGTCGATGCACAAGGCGGCGTCGGCCTGCAGGCCGGAGGCCATGCGGTCGGCCTCCACATGGCCTTGCGCGACGATGCAGGCGCTGGCGCCGCAGTGGTCGATGTCGGCCAGGCGCTGCGTCAGCTGGCGCAGCTCGTGGGCCGAGGCGCCGGTGGCTTCGGCCACGCGCAGCATGCCGTGGCACTGCTCCCGCTCCAGCTGGCAGGGGCTCTTGAGACGGTCTTCGACATGGTCGTCGAGCGTCGAGGGGCGTTCTTCTGCGACGCAGTCCTCGAGTTCACTCCCGGTGGTGAACGTTGACATGGATGCTCCTTCGGGCGCAGATGAATAACTGTTATCAATATGTATTAACGCGCCGAGGTCGAACATCACCTGAACTAGGTATTTCCGTGGGCGGGCTGCCTTGTGTTCCACCGGCGGAACGGCGCCTGAACAGGGCCTGACCGATGGCCTCGCCATAATTGCCGGTCTTTCAAGGAGTACGCGTGGATATCGTTTTGCTGGCCAAGGCCGCTGTCATGGGCATCGTGGAGGGTCTGACCGAATTCCTGCCGATCTCGTCGACCGGCCACCTCATTCTTGCGGGCTCGCTGCTGGGCTTCGACGACGCCAAGGCCAAGGTGTTCGACATCGCCATCCAGACCGGCGCGATCTTCGCGGTGATCCTGGTCTACTGGCAGAAGATCCATTCGACCGTGGTGGCGCTGCCGCGCCAGCCCAAGGCGCGCCGGCTGGCGCTGAACATCCTCATCGGTTTTTTGCCCGCGGTGGTGCTGGGCCTGCTGTTCGGCAAGATGATCAAGGCGCACCTGTTCATCCCGACCGTGGTGGCGAGCACCTTCATCATCGGCGGCTTCATCATCCTGTGGGCCGAGAAGCGCCCGCCCGGTTCGGTGCGCGTCGAGCACGTGGACGACATGACGCCCTGGGACGCGCTCAAGGTCGGCCTGGTGCAGTGCTTCGCGATGATCCCCGGCACCAGCCGCAGCGGCTCGACCATCATCGGCGGCATGCTGCTGGGCCTGTCGCGCCAGGCAGCCACCGATTTCTCGTTCTTCCTGGCGATTCCGACGCTGATCGGCGCGGGCGCCTACAGCCTCTACAAGGAGCGCGCGCTGCTGTCGGTGGCCGACATTCCGCTGTTCACGGTGGGGCTGGCCTTCTCGTTCATCAGCGCATGGCTGTGCGTGCGCTGGCTGCTGAAGTACATCAGCACCCACAACTTCATTCCGTTCGCCTGGTATCGCATCGCCTTCGGGATCGTGGTGCTGGCCACGGCGTGGACCGGCGCAGTCGTCTGGGCGGAATAAGCCAGCAGCCTCAGGCCGCCGCGCCCAGCAGCGCGCCGGCGGCCTTCGCCTCCCGCCGCACGGCGATGGCGATCGGCCCGTCGATCGACGGATCGAACCCGCCCGTGGCGCCCAGCGCGGTGATCACGGCGCACACCCTTCCCGCGTAGTCGTACACCGGCGCCGCCACGGCGCTGATGCCGCGCAGGTAGGTGTCCCGCACGATGGCGCAGTGCGCCTGCTGCACCTCGCGGCGCAGCGCGCCGATGGGGTCGTCGGCATCGAGCAGCGCGCGCATGTCCTCGGTGGCGTCGGCCAGTTCCTGCTCGGCCAGCGCCACCACGCGCGACTCGTCGAGCAGGCCCAGGAAGGCGCGCCCGGTGGCCGACCACAGCATCGACATCACCGAGCCGGCGCGCACGTTCACCGTCACCGGCAGGCCCGGCTCCTCGAAGCGCACGATGGTCGGGCCCTTGTTGCCCATCACGGCGACGAAGCAGGTCACCTCCAGCGATTCGCGCAGGCGGATCAGGCAGGGCTCGGCCGCGCGGATCGGGTCGGCCTGGCGCATGGCGGCCAGGCCGATCTGGATCGCCTCGGGCCCCAGGTAGTAGTGCTGCGAGGCGGTGTCCTGGCGCACCAGGCTTTCTTCCATCAGGCTCGCGAGGTAGCGGTGCACCTTGGCCGGGCTCTCGCCCACGTGGGTGGCCAGGGCCGTGAGGCTGCTGCGCCCGCCCAGGTGCGCCAGGCCCTTGAGCACGGCCATGCCGGTCTCGGCGGACTGCACGCGCTGGCGGCGCTCGCGGGGAGGAGAAGAGGGAGCTTCGGCGGGGGAGGTCATGTCGTCGGCATCTTAGGTGGCGGCCCAGGTGGCCGGGTAAACCCGCGGATCAGTGATTACGCAATGCGTATGATAATTACGCAATACACAATATCCACTCCGGAGACACCCGATGAAGATGCACTTCGCCCGCGGCCTTGCGGTCCTGTCCCTCGCTGCCCTGGCCACCGCCGCCAGCGCCCAGACCGCCTTTCCGGCCAAGCCCATCCGCTGGCTCGTGCCTTATGCGGCCGGCGGCGGCTCCGACTTCCTCGCACGCACCGTCGCCCAGACGCTGTCGACACAGGTCGGCCAACCCGTGCTGGTAGATAACAAGCCGGGTGGCAACACCGCGCTGGCCGCCGCCGAAACCGCGCGCGCCCCGGCCGACGGCTACACCGTGCTCTCGGCCGACAACGGCACGCTGGTGTTCAACCCGGCGCTGTACAAGTCGCTGAGCTACAGCCCCACCAAGGACCTGACGCCCGTCACGCTGATGGGCAAGTTCCCGATGATCCTGGTGGTCGGCGCCAACTCGGGCTTTGCCACCGCCAAGGACTTCATCGCGCAGGCCAAGGCCAAGCCGGGCGGCATCAACTACGCCTCGGCCGGCGCGGGCAGTCCGCACCACCTGGCGATGGAACTGCTGAAGGTCGAGGCCAAGCTCTTCATGGTCCACGTGCCGTACCGCGGCGCGGCGCCCGCGCTGGCCGACGTGGTCGGCGGGCAGCTGCCGGCCATGATGGTCGACATGGCCGCCGGCGCCGGCTTCATCAAGGGCGGCAAGGTGCGCGCGCTGGCCGTGGCCAACCCCACGCGCCTGCCGCAACTGCCCGACGTGCCCACCTTCGCCGAGCTCGGCTACAAGAACGTCGAGGCCGCCGCGCTGGTCGGCGTGGTGGTGCCCGCGGCCACGCCGGCCGACGTGGTGAACACGCTCAACCGCCAGCTGGTGGCCGCCATCCACGAGCCCTCGGTGAACAAGCGCATGGTCGACTTCGGCGTCGAGCCCGTGGGCAACACGCCCGCGCAGTACACCGAGCTGCTCAAGGCCGAGACCGCGCGCTGGCACAAGCTGATCCGCGACCTGAAGATCACGCTCGACTGAGTCTGCTGCCATGTCCGATACCGCCATGCCTTCGCGCACCTCCGGTTGCCCCGTCGCGCACGGGGCGCTCTCCGCCGAGCGCACGCCCACCGGCTGCCCCGTGAGCCAGCGCGCCGCCGAGTTCGATCCCTTCGAGGACGGCTACCAGCAAGACCCGCCCGAGTACGTGCGCTGGGCCCGCGAGCAGGAGCCGATCTTCTACAGCCCCAAGCTGGGCTACTGGGTGATCACGCGCTACGACGACATCAAGGCGGTGTTCCGCGACAACCTCACCTTCAGCCCGTCGAACGCGCTGGAGAAGATCACGCCCACCGGCGAAGAAGCCAACGCCGTGCTCGCAAGCTACGGCTTTGCGCTCAACCGCACGCTGGTGAACGAGGACGAGCCGGCCCACATGCCGCGCCGCCGCGCGCTCATGGACCCGTTCACGCCCGAGGCGCTGAAGCACCACGAGCCGCTGGTGCGCGAACTCGCGCGCAGCTATGTCGACCGCTTCATCGACGACGGCCGCGCCGACCTCGTCGACCAGATGCTGTGGGAAATCCCGCTCACCGTGGCGCTGCACTTTCTCGGCGTGCCCGAGGAAGACATGGACACGCTGCGCAAATACTCCATCGCGCACACCGTCAACACCTGGGGCCGCCCCAAGCCCGAAGAGCAGGTGGCCGTGGCGCACGCCGTCGGCAACTTCTGGCAGTACGCCGGCAAGGTGCTCGACAAGATGCGCCAGGACCCCGACGCACCCGGCTGGATGCAGTACGGCATCCGCAAGCAGATGCAGCACCCCGAGGTCGTCACCGACTCGTACCTGCACTCGATGATGATGGCCGGCATCGTGGCCGCGCACGAGACCACCGCCAACGCCACCGCCAACGCCGTGAAGCTGCTGCTGCAGCATCCGCAGGTGTGGCAGGAGCTGTGCGACGACCCGGGCCTCATTCCCAACGCGGTGGAAGAGTGCCTGCGCCACAACGGCTCGGTGGCCGCCTGGCGCCGGCTTGTCACCAAAGACACGCAGGTCGGCGGCGTCGACCTGCCGGCGGGCTCGCGCCTGCTGATCGTCACCTCGTCGGCCAACCACGACGAAGGCCACTTCGCCGATGCCGACCTGTTCGACATCCGCCGCGACAACGCCAGCGACCACCTGACCTTCGGCTACGGCTCGCACCAGTGCATGGGCAAGAACCTGGCGCGCATGGAGATGCAGATCTTCCTGGAGGAGTTCACGCGCCGGCTGCCGCACATGCGCCTGTCGGAGCAACGCTTCAGCTACGTGCCCAACACCTCGTTCCGTGGGCCCGAGCACCTGTGGGTCGAGTGGGACGCGCGCGCCAACCCCGAGCGCGCCGATGCCGGCCTGCGCGACGTGCAGGTGCCCGTGCGCATCGGCGAGCCGTCGGCGCATGCCATCGCGCGGCCCGTGGTGGTCGAGCGCGTGACGCCGGTGGCCGACGGCATCGTGCGGCTGCGCCTGGTGTCGCCCGACGGCAAGCCGCTGCCGCGCTGGACGCCGGGTTCGCACATCGACGTCGAATGCGGCACGCCCGAGCTGTCGCGCCAGTACTCGCTGTGCGGCGACCCCGACGAAGCCCACGCGCTGGAGATCGCCGTGCTGCACGAGCCCGAAGGCCGTGGCGGTTCGGCCTGGGTGCATGCGAACGTGAAGGCGGGCGACCGCCTGCGCATCCGCGGGCCACGCAATCACTTCCGGTTCGACGAGTCGCTGCCGAAGGCGATCTTCATCGCCGGTGGCATCGGCATCACGCCCGTGAGCGCGATGGCGCGGCGCGCCAAGGCGCTGGGCATGGACTACGAACTGCACTACAGCGGCCGCAGCCGCGCGAGCATGGCCTTCGTCGACGAGCTGGCCGCGCTGCACGGCGAGCGCCTGCATGTGCACGCGGCCGACGAAGGCCGGCGCAACGACCTGCGCGCGCTGCTGGCCACGCCCGTGCCCGGCGCGCAGGTGTACGCCTGCGGCCCGCTGCGCATGCTCGAAGCGCTCGAAGACTGCTGCGCCGCGTGGCCCGAGGGCGCCTTGCGCGTGGAGCATTTCGAATCGACGCTGGCCACGCTCGACCCGTCGAAGGAACACGCCTTCGAGGTGGAGCTGAAAGACTCCGGCCTCGTCATCACCGTGCCGCCCGACCAGACCTTGCTGACGGCCCTGCGCGCAGCCAACGTCGATGTGCAGAGCGACTGCGAGGAAGGCCTGTGCGGTTCCTGCGAAGTGCGCGTGCTGGCCGGCAAGGTCGATCACCGCGACGTGGTGCTCACGCGCAGCGAGCGCGATGCGAACACCAAGATGATGGCCTGCTGCTCTCGCGCCTGCGAAGGACGGTTGGTGCTCGAACTCTGAGGCCTTTCTCCACGCGCATTGATCTATCGCAAGTGTTCCGCAGCACGCCCACCGCACAGTGGGGCGTGCCGAATCGGCACCTCACCGAAAGAACCATGTGATGAAGACGAGAACCACCGCGGCCCTGCTTTTCACGGCGCTGCTCGCCGGCCCCGTGCTGGCCGCCACCTGCGACATCGAGATCGAAGGCAACGACGCGATGCAGTTCAATAAGACCGCCATCGCCGTGCCGGCCAGCTGCAAGCAGTTCACCGTGAAGCTCAAGCACGTCGGCAAGATGCCCAAGGCCGCGATGGGCCACAACTGGGTGCTGAGCAAGGCCGCCGACGCGCAAGGCGTGGCGGCGGACGGCATCGGCGCGGGGCTGGACAAGGCCTACGTGAAGCCGGGCGATGCCCGCGTCATCGCGCATTCGAAGGTCATCGGCGGCGGCGAGGTCGATGCCGTGAGCTTCGACGTGAGCAAGCTCAAGGCGGGAGACAGCTATGCGTGGTTCTGCTCGTTCCCGGGGCACGCGTCGCTCATGAAGGGCACGCTGGCGCTGGTCAAGTAACCGCCGCACCGCCCAGAGGCATCCGCAGCACCACCTGCGTCTCGCCGGGGCGCGACTGCAGCTGCAGCTGCGCGCCCAGGCGGCGTGCCCGCGCCCGCAGGTTGCGCAACCCCGCGCCGCCGCTCACGCCGTCCACCGCGAAGCCCCGGCCGTCGTCGCGCACGCTGAGCTGCAGTTCGGCGCCCGCGCGCGCCACCGTCACGTCCACGCGCCGGCCCGCGCTGTGCTTGAGCACGTTGGTCAGCGCCTCCTGCAGGAAGCGCATCAGGTCCAGGCTCTGCGAGGGCGCGAGTTCGAGCGTGTCGATGCCCGAGACCTTCCAGCGGCAGTCGATGCCGTTCGCGTCCAGCAGCTGCGCGCTGCGGTAGCGCAGCGGCGCCAGCAGCTCGCCGAGCGCACGCGCGCCGTCGTCGCGGCCGGTGGCGTCGATGATCAGCCGCAGGTCGTCGCGCAGGCTCTTGAGCATCGCCAGCAGCTGCGGCGCGCTGAGGTGCTCGGGCGTGCGCTCCAGCGTCGCGATGCTGCCCACCAGCATGCCGCCCAGGCCGTCGTGCAGGTCGCTCACCAGGGCCACGCGCTCGCCGATGCGCGCGTGCGCGAGCTCCAGCGCGTGCTGCTGCGCGAGCGTGGACGCGAGCTCGGCCTTGGCGGCGTTCACTTCCTCGATCAGCTCGGTGTTGAAGTTCTCGATGCGCCGCAGGCTCTGCACGAAGCGCCCGGCCTGCGTCAGCGCCATGCCCAAGAGCAGCACGTACGAGGACATGGTCGTGTAGTAGATGTTGCTGTCGATCACCTGCGTGAACACCAGCAGGTCGTGCGCGCCCGTGAGCGCCGACACCGCCATGAACGGCGCGAGCGAACGCATCGGGCTGCCCCGGTGGCGCAGCGCGTGGAAGATGCCGCTGCTGTTCACCACGATGATCGTGAGGCCGCCCACCAGCGTCCAGATCGCGCGGTGGGTGGGCAGGTTGGCGGTGCCCGCGAACCACAGGTCGAGCACGCCCACGGCCGCCACCGCGAACGCCGCAATCTCCAGGCGCGGCAGGCGCCGCCCGGCAAAGCGCAGCACGAACACGCCGTACGACACGCTGAAGAACAGCAACAGCGAGGTGTTCAGCGCCTGCCAACTGTGGTTGCTGGCAAAGGGCCACGGGCTGGTGGCGATCTGGTTGTAGCCGAACAGCAGCCACAGCACCGACATCGCCGCGAACCAGCCGTAGGCCGTCTCGCGCCGGCGCAGCAGCCACCACGCCGCGAAGAAGGCCGACACCGCCGCGCTGGTCGCCAGGCCGAACACCTGCAGGTCGCGCCGCATGAGCTGCTCGCGGCCGAACTCGGCCTGCATGAGCGCGGGCGCGCCCAGGCTCACCGGGCCCAGCCCGGCCTGGTAGGCCGACAGGCCCGACACGCGCACGAGCAGCGTGTTGGTGCCGGCGCGCAACTGCGGCGCGTCCAGCAGCCAGTAGCGCGGCGAGTTCCATGCGCGCGTGAGCGGCTCGATCAGGCTGCGGTCGCGCCAGATCGTCGTACCGTTGAGCGAGACCTCGCCGGCCATGTTCAGGTAGTGCAGCAGCAGCCCGGTTTCGGTCACGGGTGCGGGCTGCTCCCAGGTCAGCCGGTACCAGACCACGCCGTCGAAACCGGGCCAGCGCGTGGCCCAGCTGTCGGGCAGGGCGACGGGCGTCCAGCCGTCGGAGGGCGGGGTCGTGTCGTCCCAGCCGGTGCCGCGTGCGGCTTCGGCGCGAAGTTCGGGAACCACCGGTGTTTGTGCGTGTGCGCTGCCCGACGAGAGCAGCAGCCACAGGGCCCACAGCAGGAGGCCCGCAAGGAACCTCAGCGCAGCAAGCCCTGCCTTCGGCCCTGGTAGACCGCCTCGGTGCGCGAGTTGACGGCCAGCTTGCGGTAGATGTTCTTGGTGTGGCATTCCACGGTGAGTCTGGAGATCGACAGCGCCTCCGCCATGTCGCGGTTGCTCATCCCTTGCGACACGAGCTCGAGGATTTTGCGCTCGCGCGGCGTCAGCATGACGGGCGTGGTGGCGGGCGTCAGCGACGGGTCGTCGGGTGGCGAGGGCAGGCCGGGCAGCTGGGTCGCGACCCAGCCGAGGATGCGACGGGCGATGGCCGGGTCGATCGGTGCGCCGCCTTGCTCGATGCTGCGCAGCGCGATGCTGAGTTCGAGGTCGTCGCGTTCCTTCAGCAGGTAGCCGATGGCGCCGGCGCGCAGCGCCGCGAAGATCACGGCCTCGGTGCGCCAGGCCGAGATCACCACGGCGGGCACCAGCCGGTGGTGCACGTGCATCCACTCGATCAGGTCGACGCCGCTGCCGTCGGGCAGGCCGATGTCGATCAGCGCCACGCCGAAATGCTGCTGCTCCAGCAGCGAGCGGGCCGAGGTCAGGCTGTCGGCCCAGGCGATCTGGGGCTCGTCGCATCCGAGCGTCGACAGCACGTACGCCAGGCGCTCGCGCATCGCCGGATCGTCTTCGACCACCAGCGCGGGGCTCAGCGAGACCACTTCAACGTCTTCCAGGAGAGGGGCAGACATAGGACGACATTTTTGAGCCGTGGTGTACGTGGTGCAACGTTTTTTCTTAAATGAAACGACTGTTTCTAAAGTTCCTATTTGTATCTTGATGTTAATTCAAAGCGACCACAACCCTAATCGAGGATGACCCCTCCGCTCAGGTTGACTATTGCGCCCGTGATGGCCCCGGCCAGCGGCGAGGCCAGGAACAGCGCGGTGCCCGCGAGCTGCTCCAGCGAGGGCAGGCGTTCGACCAGCAGCCCCTCGGGCCGCGCGGCCAGCATCTGTTCGACCGTGAGGCCCATGCGCTCGGCTGCCGGGCGAAATACCTCGCCGCTGTGCGAGCCCGCGGCCACCGCCTCGGGAATCGCGTGCGAGCGGATGCAGGCCGTGCGGATGCGAAAGGCCGCCAGCTCGCCCGCCATGTGGCGCGCGAGCCCCTCCACGCCGGCGCAGGCCACGGCATGTCCGAGGTACCCGGGGCCGGGTAGGCGCGAGGCGGGCGTCGACACCGACAGGATCACGCCGCCGCCGCGCGCCGCCATGTGCGGTGCCACGGCCTTGGCGGTGAGGAAGTTGCTGCGCGTGTAGGCGTGGATGGGGAGGAAGAAGTCTTCCAGCGACAGCTCGGCCAGTGGCCGGCCCTGCACATGGAAGACGCCGACCGCGTTGAACGCGAGGTCGATGCCGCCGGCCTGCTCGGCCACTTCGGCTGCGTGGCGCAGCATCGCGGCTTCGTCCAGCGCATCGACCACCGCGGCCTGCGCACGGCCGCCGGCGGCGGTGATGTCTCGCACGACCGAATCGAGCTTGTCGCGGCTGCGGCCGGTGATGAACACGCGGGCGCCTTCGCGTGCAAAGGCGCGGGCGACGGCGCCGCCGAGGGCACCGCTGCCGCCGTGGATCACGGCGCAGCGGTCTTTCAAAGACAGGGCATTCGAGGGCATGAGAGCTTCTCCTTGGCGTGAATGGCGACCCGCGACATGCGGGCGCTCGTTCCAAGGACGGCGCAGGCCCAGCTGATCCGACAGCGCAGTGGGATTTTTTTCAGACCTGCGGGATGCGCGGCGCGATCACGCCCGGGTCGTACCAGGTCACCGGGCGGATCTCGAACACGCCGCCCTCGAAGTCCAGCCGCCGCGCCGCATGCCGCGCGTCTTCGAGCGATTCGCACTCGACGATGTAGATGCCCATCAGCTGCTCCTTCGTCTCGGCGAACGGCCCGTCGGTCACCAGCGGATGCGCGGCGCCGGCGTGCCGCACGGTGGTGGCGGTGTCGGGCATCAGGCGCAGCACGGTGCCGAGCCGGCCGGCGGCCTGCAGCTCGTCGCGCAGGTCGGTGTGGCGCTCGAGCATCTCGTCTTCGACCTCGGGCGCCCAGCCGGCCGCCGCAGCTTCGGAACCGTAGATCAGGATGGAATAGAGCATCGTGCGTCCTTTGCTTGAAGGGAGTCGGAAGAGGCGTCCGCGCCGAGACGGTCCAGCAGCAGGCGGATGTGCGCGGCTTCGGCGGCGGTGCGGGCCAATGCGAGCGCGTCGGCAAAAGCGCGGCGCGCCTCGTCGGCGCGGCCTAGCTGCGTCAGCAGCCCGCCGCGCAGGCCGTGGAAGTGGAAGTAAGCCGACAGCGGCTCCGCCAGCGCGTCGACCATCGCCAGCGCCGCTTCGGGCCCGCGCACCTTGGCCACGGCCACTGCGCGGTTGAGCGTGACCACAGGCGAAGGCTGCAGCTTTTCGAGCCCGGCGTAGAGCCGGTCGATTTCGGCCCAGTCGGTGTCGGCGGCGCGCGCGGCCCGTGCGTGCGTGGCCGCGATGGCCGCCTGCAATTGGTACGGCCCGATGCGGCGCTGGCGCAGCGCGGCGTCGAGCAGGGCCAGGCCTTCGTCGATCGCCGCGCGGTGCCAGCGTGTGCGGTCCTGGTCTTCGAGCAGCACGACCATGCCGGCCGCATCGAGCCGCGCATCGGCGCGCGCGTGCTGCAACAGCAGCAGGGCGCACAGGCCGGCGGTTTCGGGCTCGTCGGGGAACAGCTCGCACAGCAGGCGCGCGAGGCGGATTGCCTCTTCGCACAGCGCCACGCGCACATGTGCCGTGCCGCCGCTGGCCGCATAGCCTTCGTTGAACAGCAGGTAGACCACCGCACCCACGGCCGCCAGCCGCTCGCCGCGTTCGCGCACACCGGGCGCATCGAAGGGCAGGCCGGTCGCGGCCACGCGCTGCTTGGCGCGCGTGATGCGCTGTTCCATGGCGCGCTCTCCGACCAGGAAGGCGCGCGCGATCTCCGGCACCGACAGCCCCGAGACGATGCGCAGCGCCAGCGCGATCTGCTGCGCGAGCGGCAACGCGGGGTGGCAGCAGACGAACAGCAGGCGCAGCACGTCGTCGCGGTAGTGCGACTGGTCGAGCTGTTCGGCGAGGTCGGGGTCGAGGGCCATGTCCGCGTCGCCGTCATCGGCTTCAGGCAGCGGATCGTGCCGGTCGCGCCGCCGCAGCTCGTCGAGCGCCGCGTTGCGCCCCACGAGGATCAGCCATGCCAGCGGATCGTCGGGCGGCCCGTGCTCGGGCCAGTGCCGCAGCGCGCGCAGGCTGGCTTCCTGAAAACCTTCCTCGGCCGTGTCCAGGTCGCGGAAGTAGCGCAGCAACGCGGCCACCGCGCGCGGGCGCGCGGCGGTCAGCGTGGTGGCGATCCAGCTCAGCTCGGTGGTGGTCATCGTCGGCGCGGTGCGTGTCGCTTCGAAGAAGGTCGGTTCAACCCCAAGGACGCGCCAGTATGCGGCGGGCCGACAGCAGCGCGCAAAAAAAGTCCGCGTGGACAATGCGGCGCATGTCCGATCTCCACGCCCTGACCCGGCAGTTTCCGCACCCCGGCCGGCTCGACGCCATCCTGCTGCGCCCCGCGCGGCGCACGCCTGTCGAGTCGGTGCAGGAGGTGCTGGCGATCGAAGCGCTGGGCCTGGCCGGCGACCGCAGCAGTGCGGGGCGCGGCGGTGGCAAGCGGCAGGTCACGCTGATCCAGGCGGAGCATCTGCCGGTTGTCGCGGCGCTCGCGCAGCGCATGGAGGGTGTGGATGCGAGCCTGCTGCGCCGCAACCTCGTCGTGTCGGGCCTCAACCTGCTGGCAGCGCGCTCGCTGTTTCGCGACCAGCCGCTGGTGCTGGCGCTCGGGCCCGAGGTGCTGCTGGAGATCACCGGGCCCTGCGAGCCCTGTTCGCGCATGGAAGAACTGCTCGGCCCCGGCGGCTACAACGCCATGCGCGGGCATGGCGGCGTGACGGCGCGGGTGCTGCGTGGCGGGGTGCTGCGCGTCGGCGACGCGGTCGCCTGCCGCACCGCCTGAACACCACCTACATCAGGTTGCGCAGCGAGGCCTCGATGGCCGCCGCCGTGGCCAGCGGCTTTTCCATCGGGAACAGGTGGCTGCCGTCGAGCATCGTGATGCGGCCCTTGGTGACCTGCTCGGTCATCGCCATGCCCACCTGCTTCATCTCGACCGACTGGCGTCCGCCGATGAAGGCCACCTTGCACTTGAGCGGGTGGCGGCGCAGCAGCGCGCCCAGCGTGTGGGGCAGGGTGTTGTAGATGGCGGTTTCCACGTCGCGGTCGAAGCTCAGCGAGCGCGTGTCTTCGCTGTCGAAGGTGCCGTGGTCGATGTAGTCGTGCAGCACCTGCTCGTCCCACTTCGCGAACGCCTTCTTGCTGCGGAAGTGCTCGAACACCGCCTCGCGGTGCTCCCAGCTGTTCTTGCGCTTGCGGCTCACGGCGCCGGGCGAAATGCTCTTCATGAGCGGCGTGCGCTTGACCACGTTGAGCGTGTTCGCGCGCCAGCCGCCAAGGATCGGTGAATCGATCAGCAGCACGCCGCGCGCCAGCTCGGGGTGGCGCGCCGCGCACATCAGGCTCAGGAATCCGCCCAGCGAATGGCCGATGAGAAACACCGGGCCGCCCGCGCGGTCGGCACGCAGCTTGGCGAAGTCGGCCAGCTGCTGCACCAGGTGCGGCCAGTTGTCGGTGACGGGGTACTTCGGGTCGTGCCCGAATTTCTCGATGGCGTCGACCTCGAAGCCCCGGTTGCGGAGGCTGTCGAGAACGACGCGGTAGGTGCTCGCCGGAAAGCTGTTGCCGTGCGAAAAGATGACAGGAGGCACGGACAGATTCAGATGAGCTTTTCGTCGGGGGTCGAGATTTTTCGCAGCGGGCTGTGGCGCGTGGCTGGCATCCGCAGCGGGTGTTCGGTGGCGCTGTCGTCCCACACCGGGTCTTCGATGCTGTCGAACACCTCGCGCAGCTTCTGGCCCCAGCTGTTGTGCATCATGCGGTAGTAGGGGTTGTCGGCGTCGATGCAGATCACGCGGTCGGTCTCGAGCTTGTTGGCCTCGTACACCACGAGGTCGAGCGGCAGGCCGACCGACAGGTTCGACTTCATGGTCGAGTCCATCGACACCAGCGCGCACTTGGCGGCCTCGTCGAGCGGGGTCTCTGGCGTGAGCACGCGGTCGAGCACGGGCTTGCCGTATTTCGATTCGCCGACCTGGAAGTAGGGCGTCTCGGTGGTCGCTTCGATGAAGTTGCCCGCCGCGTAGACCAGGAACAGGCGCATGCCTTCGCCCTTGACCTGTCCGCCGAAGATGAACGACACGTTGAAGTCGAGGCCCGCGTGCTTGAGCGCCTCGGCGTCGCGGTCGTACACATGGCGCACGGCCGAGCCCAGCACGCGCGCGGCGTCGAACATGCTCTTGGCGTTCCAGATCGTGATGGGCTCGCCCTGCGTGCCGTCTTCGCGCGTTTCGCGCAGCTCTTCGATCTGCAAAATTTCGCGCACCGACTGCGAGATGCTCAGGTTGCCCGACGACAGCAGCACCATGACGCGGTCGCCCGGCTGCTCGTAGACGATCATCTTGCGGAAGGTGCTGATGTGGTCCACCCCCGCGTTCGTGCGCGAGTCGGAAAGAAACACCAGGCCGGCGTTGAGTTTGATGCCTACGCAATAAGTCATGGGTTCGCCTTGCAGGAACTGGGCCCGCTCATGCGGTACTGCGTTCACGTGCGTTCAGTTTCTGGAGGGCATAGAGCGCGTCGAGGGCTTCGCGCGGGCTCATGGCGTCCGGGTCGAGGGCAGCCAGCGCGGATTCTACGGCGCTGGCCATGGGGGTTTCGGTGGCGGGCGGGGGCGCAAACAGGTCGACCTGCGCACGCGTTTGCGCATGCTGCGATTCGAGCGCGTCGAGCGCCTGCCGCGCGTGGTTGACCACCGCCGCGGGCATGCCCGCGAGGCGCGCCACCTGGATGCCGTAGCTCTTGCTGGCCGGGCCCGGCTGCATCTCGTGCAGGAACACGATGTCGCGGCCCGACTCGGTCGCGCTCACGTGCATGTTCACCGCGCCGTGGTGCGTGGCCGGGAACTCGGTGAGCTCGAAGTAGTGCGTGGCGAACAGCGTGAAGGCCTTGCTGCGGTCGTGCAGCTGCGCCGCGATGCCGGCCGCCAGCGCCAGGCCGTCGAAGGTGCTGGTGCCGCGGCCGATTTCGTCCATCAGCACCAGCGACTGCGCCGTGGCGCTGTGCAGGATCTGCGCGGCCTCGGTCATCTCGAGCATGAAGGTCGACTGCGCGTTGGCCAGGTCGTCGGCCGCGCCGATGCGCGTGTGAATCGCGTCGATCGGCCCGAGCCGGCACGCCGTGGCCGGCACGTGCGAGCCGATGGAGGCCAGCAGCACCACGATCGCCACTTGCCGCATGTAGGTCGACTTACCGCCCATGTTCGGGCCGGTGATGATCTGCATGCGCTGCTGCGGCCCCATCTGCGTGTCGTTGGCAATGAAGCCGCCCGACGACTTCTCGGCCAGCCGCGCCTCCACCACCGGGTGGCGGCCCTGCTGGATCTCGATGCACGGGTGCGACACGAAGGTCGGCGCGCGCCAGTTCAGCGTGTGCGAGCGCTCGGCCAGCGCGCACAGCGCGTCGAGCGCGGCAATGCCGCCGGCCAGCTGCGTGAGCGCGGGCACCGAGGGCTGCAGCGCGTCGAGCAGCTGCTCGTACAGCCACTTCTCGCGCGCCAGTGCGCGGTCTTGTGCGCTCAGCGCCTTGTCTTCGAAGGCCTTGAGTTCGGGCGTGATGAAGCGCTCGGCGTTCTTCAGCGTCTGGCGGCGGCGGTAGTTGTCGGGCACCTTCGAGAGCGCGCTTTGCGTCACCTCGATGTAGAAGCCGTGCACGCGGTTGAACTGCACGCGCAGGTTGCTGATGCCGGTGCGCTCGCGCTCGCTGATCTCGAGCTTGAGCAGGAAGTCGTCGCAGTTCTCGCTGATCTCGCGCAGCTCGTCGAGTTCGGCGTCGTGGCCGGTGGCGATCACGCCGCCGTCGCGCACCAGCGCCGACGGATCGGGCTTGATCGCGCGCACCAGCAGGTCGGCGCAGCCCGGCGGCGGCGCGAGGCGCTCGGTGATCTGCGCCAGCAACGCGGCGGCGCCCGGCAGCAGCGGCGCCAGCTGCTCGGCCTTCGCCAGCGCGAGCTGCAGCGCCACCAGTTCGCGCGGGCGCACCTGGCGCAGCGCGATGCGCGCCGCGATGCGTTCCACGTCGCTCGTGTTCTTCAGCTGCTCGCGCAGCGTGCGCCAGGGCGCGGCGGTGGCGCCGGGCCCGGGGGACTGCAACGCGCCGATGGCGTCGAGCCGGCCCTGGGCTTCGCTGCGGTCGCGGCGCGGCGAGAGCAGCCAGCGCTTGAGCAGGCGGCTGCCCATGCCCGTCATGCAGGTGTCGAGCAGCGAGAACATCGTGGGCGAGTCTTCGCCGCGCAGCGTCTGCACCAGCTCCAGGTTGCGGCGCGTGGTGGGCGGCAGCTCGATCAGGTCGCCGTCGCGTTCCACCGACAGCCGCTGCACGTGCGACAGCGCGCGGCCCTGTGTGTGTTCGGCATAGCCCAGCAGCGCGGCGGCGGCGGCGTGCGCGTTGCCCAGCGATTCGGCGTTCCACGCCGCGAGGCTGTGGCTGCCCATCTGCTCGCTGAGCTTGCGCTCGCCCAGGCCGGGATCGAACTGCCAGGCCGGACGCAGCGACAGCGTGAACGGCACGGCCGCGCGCGCGGCCTTCAGGCGCTGCTCGAACGCGGGCGTGACCTCGGCGCTGTACAGCAGCTCGCTCGGCGCGATGCGCGCGATCCAGGCTTCGAGCGCATCGGCCGGGCATTCGGCCAGCCGCAGCTCGGCGCCCGTCACGCTGAGCCAGGCGAGGCCGCAGAAATTGCGTGTGCCCGCATGCACGGCGAGCAGCAGCGAATCGCTCTTGTCGTTGAGCAGTTCCGAGTCGGTCAGCGTGCCGGGCGTGACCACCCGCACCACCTTGCGCTCGACCGGCCCCTTGCTGGCACCGACCTCGCCCACCTGCTCGCAGATGGCGACCGATTCACCCAGCTTGATGAGCCGCGCGAGGTAGGTGTCGACCGAGTGGAAGGGCACGCCGCACATCAGCACCGGCTGCCCGGCCGACTGGCCACGCTGGGTGAGCGTGATGTCGAGCAGGCGCGAGGCCTTTTCGGCGTCGGCCCAGAACAGTTCGTAGAAATCGCCCATCCGGTAGAACAGCAGGGTGTCCGGATGGTCGGCCTTGAGGCCTAAGTACTGCGCCATCATGGGCGTGTGTGCCGAAATCGGAACACCTCCAAGGCCTTGATCTGTATCGACTTTTGCCATTAAGTCGTTGACCTTATTGGGGAAAATAGAAAATCGGGTTTGGTGTATTGGGCCATCAACGCGTATCGAAACTCTTCTAAACTCTCGCTGTCGGCGTAGCTTTTTCCTGCTCGACAGATCGAGGTTACGCTGGGGTGGCGCACCGGTCATCAGGAAGGTTACGCCGCTGGAGAGCGGCACATGCAAATCGATGCTCGAGCAATCAAGCTGCTCAAGCCGGGCGAGCACATTATGGTGGACAGCTGTCCGGGCTTGCGCCTGGTGGCCACCGCGAGCACGCGCACTTGGGTCTACCGGTTCAAATCCCCTGTCGACGGCCGAATGCGGCAGATCGCGATCGGGCGGTGGAACGCCGTCAACGAGGCCAAGGCCAGGGTGGCGTGGGAGGGGCTGCGAGATCAACGCAATGCAGGCGTTGATCCGGTGCTTGGGAAGCGGGAGGCCGCTGCCGATAAGGCGCGTGCAACTCCGGTCGGCTACACGGTGCGGCAGCTCTGCAAGGACTACCTGGACGGACACATACGCAAGCACCGGAAGCCGGCAGGTGTCAAGGAGACGGAGCGGCTCTTCAACAAGCGCCTGGACACCATCGCCGACAAGCAGGCGGCCGCAGTGACGAGAGCCGATGCCTTCGGGTTGCTGGAAAAGCAATCAGATACCCCCGTGAGCACGGCCCAGCTCCGCGGCGAACTTGCCGGCGCGTGGGACTATGCGCTCGATGCGGGCCGATTGCCGGAAAGCGCTCCCAACTGGTGGCGCCTGGTCATGCGCGGACGACTCCGTAGCAAGGGCAAGGTGGTGCAGGGCAAGCACATTGGCGTCGTAAAGCGGGTACTCAGCGAGGTTGAGGCCGGCCAGCTCATCCGCTGGTTACCGCACTTCACCGGGCTGGTTGACGATGCGCTGACGCTGTACTTGTGGACCTGCACTCGAGGAGCCGAGATTTGCGCCATGGAGGCCAAGGAGATCTCCGAGGAGAGTGACGGCCTATGGTGGACAGTCCCCAAGGCGAAGACAAAGAACGCGCGCCATGCGCTGGCCACCGATCTGCGCGTGCCGCTCGTGGGCCGAGCCGAGGCGATCGTGCGCCGGCGTCTGGCGGACTATCCAGGCGGCTACCTGTTCCCGGCGCGTGATGGTGATGGGACGACGCACAGCGAGCAGGCGGTAGTCCAGACGCAGGTGCATTACTACCAGCCCTACTCGAAGACACGGCCTGAGCACATGCGGCCGCGGCTGCCGGTCACACACTGGGCCCCGCATGACCTGCGACGCACGAGCCGGACCCTGCTCGCCGCAATGGGGTGCCCGGATAGCGTTGCGGAAGCGCTCCTGGGGCACGTGCAGCCCGGGATCCAGGGCACGTACAACCGACATGGATACGACAAGGAGCGCCGCGTATGGCTCACGGCACTTGACGTCAAGCTCGAGCAGCTCGCGAGCGGAAAATCCGCGTGAGTGCGCCGTCGACGGCGTGCCCACGCTTGAGAAGCGCCCGAGCGATCGCGATCTGGTCCTGGTGGCTCTGCTCAGCCTGCCTGGCCAGGCCGAGGTAGCTGTTGCCGGCCGCGTAGATATCGGCGGCCGGCATTGTCTCAATGCGATGCAGGGCCTGCCTGATGGTCCTTGGACGCGTTGTGTGGCTCCAGGGCTTGATCACGTGTCCCACGAAGTCGATGCCGCGCTCCACGGGCTGCAGGATGGTCTTTCGCGGGTTGAGCTGGGCGTGCAGTCGTTCAGGCAGGAACGCGTCGATGAGCTGGTGCGCCTGATGCAACCACTGCGGCGACTCGTGCAGCAGGACGAAGTCGTCGACGTAGCGCACATAGCGTCGGGCCCGCAACTGGTGCTTCGCGAATTGGTCCAGGGCGTCCAGGAAGACATTGGCAAAGAACTGGCTGCTCAGATTGCCGATCGGCAACCCGGTGTCGGTGGGCGCATTGAAGAGGCTTTTGTGCGGGGCCACGCGCGCCAGCAGCGCCGGTGGGCTGCGCACGTCGACGTCGACGCGCGGATCGTGGAACAGCACCATGCGCGTGAGATTTCGCCACCACGGCTCGTGCACACGCTTGCACAGCTGCTCGAAGAGCACGTGCTTGTCGATCGCCACGAAGAAGTTGGCCAGGTCGCACTTGAGATACCAAGCCGGCCGGCTCCAGTTCTGCGAGACGGAGCGCACGTCGTGCGCCAAGCGGGTTGCAGCGTAGAGCGTGCCACGGCCGGGAATGCAGGCGCTGCTGCCGGCGACGAAGCTGGCGTGAAAGCGTGGTGCGATCCGGTTGTACAGGAGGTGGTGCACGATGCGGTCCGGAAAGGCGGCTGCCCACACCTCGCGTGGCTTCGGCCGCGTGACCACAAAGCAAATGCTACGGCCGGGCCTGTAGGTGCCTGCCTGCAGCTCGTCGAACAGCTGGCCGAGGTTGCGCTCAGCGTACTGCTCGAAGGCGAGGGCGCTCGCGCTATTGCGCTTGGTGCGTCGGCAGTCCAGCCAGGCCTGCACGAGCTCCTCGAGGGAAAAAGGTGCCCCGGAGGGCGTTGAATCTGCGGACGAGGCGACAACGGGCCTCCCAGCTCTTGTCGTTGTTGTTCTGGTTGCCGTTGTTGAAGTTCTGGTTCCAGGCGTTGTTGCGAGAGAACTGCGTCGGTGCTCGCTATCCACGTCACCCTGCCGAAGATCTGGATCGATCAGCGGGGAAACTGCGTCGGACCACAGGTCGCCTTGGGCGTGGGTATCCGTTGTACGCATGTCGGTGCCCTTGTGGGGCAGCGGCGAGACCAGATTCAAAGAGCGCGCGGGTCTGATCACCTTGACGATCAGGCAACAGGCGCTATCAAGCGGGAATGCTTCAGCCAACCGCCGGCTTGCTTGCCGATGCGGCTGTTCAACTCCAGCGACGTGCTCCACAGCTTCACCGAGATGAACTTCTTCTCGTGCGCCAGGCGCAGCAGAAGCTCGACAACGTGCTGGTGCTCGAGCAGCTCGGTGATGTGCGGCACCTTGTCGCGTGCGGCGTTCGCGCGTGCGATCAGCACCATCATGTCGATGCACCCGCTGTGGATCTTTCCGCCCAGCGAGGCCTTGACATCGCGCGGCATGTTGCGCGTGATGTCGGTGGCCAGGCTGAGAAGGTCGAAGGCCAGCTTGTAGATCGAAAGGTCGGTGTGGATCGCCATTTTTCTCGGCCGGCGCTGCGCGCCGGAAGTTGAATTACTGAAGGACTGAATTACTCAATGGTGAATCTGCGGACGAGGCGACAACGGGCCTCCCAGCTCTTGCCGTTGGTGACCTGGAGGCCGTCGTCGAAGTACTGGTACCAGGCGTCGTGGCGAGAGAACTGCGTGCTGGACCAGTACCAGCCCGGCTCGACGCGCTCAGGCACGCGGGCCCACAGCAAGCGCATTTCGCGGCGGCTCGGAATGTAGAAGTCCGTGTGACCATCGATGACCACGCCACGTGCCCACTTCGCGGCCGGGTGATCGACCTTGCTGTTGGCCAGCGCAATGGTGTTGGCCAGGCCGTCCCAGTCGTCGGCCGTGCCGGGCTCGTCGTGCTCTCGGCCGCCCCAGGCGATGCCCTTGTGCTGAGCCTTCGCATCGGTTGCGAGGATCAGATACCAGCCGGGTTTGCCAGCCATGCTGGGCACGAAGTCGACAACGATGCCGCCCTGGCCGGGCCAGACCTCGCCGTAGCTCGGCACGTTGGCCGCGGGAGTATTTTTGCTGCTCATGAGGGTTCCAAAAAAGGCCGGCGCTGCGCGCCGGAAGGTTGAAGGACTGAAGGACTCAATTACTCAATGCGGAATCTGCGGACGAGGCGACAACGGGCCTCCCAGCTCTTGCCGCTGGTGAGCTGGTTGCCGCTGGTGAAGTACTGGGTCCAGGCGTAGCCGCGAGAGAACTGCGTGCTGGACCAGTACCAGGCCGTGTCGAAGGCCTCAGCGGCACCTTCGCGAAAATCCTCGAGCGTGGTCTGTGCCGGCAGCTTCGCCTTGTAGGGATAGCCGCCCGGCACACTGGAAGAGTTCGTGCCGCTGTACCGCGAGTTCTCCTCCTCGGTGGGCTTGTAGTGGCGATACAGCAGCTCGAGCTCGTCGCGGCTGGGGATGTACCAGTCACTGTGCCCGTCGATGACCTGGCCGCGTGCCCAGGTCGCGATCGCGCTGCCGGCCGCCTTCATCGCTTCGGTGTTGGCCAAGCCATCGAAGCAGCTGTCAGCACCTTCGATCTCCTTGTATTCGCCCAGCCAGGCACCCGTGGTTTCGCCGGTGGCTTTGGGGGCGACCTGCAGGCCGTAGAGGGTGTCATCGACGCGGATGACAAGATTTGGACGTGGCTCGTTCATGAAGGGACCTTTCTGGGGTTGCGGGAGGGGGAGGGGAACTGACCCTGACGGGTCAGGGAGTGGTATCGGGGGACACCGCGCGATGGCGCCTGAAGCCTGTGTTCCTCGGCGGGAGCAAGTCTGAGACGGGCCGACTCTCGGCCCACTCTTCGACTTCGCGCAGCAGCCAGGCCACGCGTCGCCCGGACAGCACGCGAGGCTTGGGAAACTCGTCCTGCCGCACGAGCTTCTCGATCGTGGTTTCTGACAGCGCCACGCATTCGGCGACTGCTGGCTTGTCGAGGTAGATCGGACGTGCAGTCATCTTTCCTCCAGCGGTTGCATGGTGCTGTCCATGGCACTGACCTGGTCATCGGTGAGCTGGGGTGCGTGCTGCGTTGCCTGGCTCTGCAATTGGCGCACGCGGCAGCCCTCGCAGCCCTTGCGAAACTCGGACGGGTGGTTGCTGCGGCACGCAGCGCAGATCGGCTGGTAGGTGGTGCTCATGCGGTGCTCCGATCGCGCTCGATGACACGTCCGCCGGCGGCGCGGCCGCGGCCTGTTGCTAGGTCAAGCGCCTTGGTCGCTTCGGCCGAGCTCAGCTGCTCGAGCTGAAAGCGATGCAACTCCACTGCTGCTTTGACGTCGTCGAGCTCTTGGTAGTACAACGGGGTCGGGATCCACTCGCCGCTGGCCATCGCACGCAGCTTGATGCCGTGCAATGCTCGTTCAGCGGCCTCGAGGTGCCCGCGCATGCCGCGGATCACACCCTTGTCCTCGACCGCGAGTGCGAGCTCGACGGCGCTGGCCAGCATCTGCCAGTCGAGCTCAGACGCAACGCCTTCGCGCAGCGACGTCATGCTGGCCTCAATTGGGCTGAGCACCTGGCCGAGCTCGTAGGCGGTCAGGCGTGTGACCTGGCGCACGACCAGGTTCGTCGTGTGGGGCGTCGGCATGAAGCGAACGCGTTGGGGAGGGCGACCGTGGCTCATATCAGTCCACCGTCGCGGGATCTGCCCGCTTGAGCCAACCACTACGCGTATCACCGAGGCGCTCATCGAGCTGCTCCTCGGTCTCTGGCCACAAATGGAAGTCGTTGACCAAGCGGAGATAGAGCCGGTGCCAGAAGTGGCGGATCTCGAAATCCGGATGCTCGTAGCCCACGATCTCGACCGCGTGCATGAAGTGCATCTGGTAGTGGTGGGGCAGGGCGTCGACCTGACGGAGGTAGTCATGCACGTGCTGCTGCATGCGATCGCTCCAGTGATCGAGGTCGTCAGGACCATCCAACGATGGGCCCGTGAACGATCCGCCGTTTTCGTCGATCGGATTGGCCAGGATCTTTCCATCCATGGCAGACAGCAGGATGCAGCGGCGATACCAGCGCAGCAGCATCTTTGCGCCGCCACCGTACTTGGCGAGGCCGTCAGGGCCTCGGATCGCAGCCAGCAGCACGCTCTGCTGCATCATGGAAATCGAGTGAACCCACGGCTGCGTGACTGGCCCGGGAGTACGGGCCGGGAGGGACGCGGCCGCGTCGTCGTTGATAGTGACGCCCATGCTGCCTCGCGGCGCACAGTTGTGCTCCATGTCCCAGATCAGTCCGAGGAGTTGCTGGGCGCGCCCGTAGCCGATTTCCGCGCCGATGCGATGCAGGGTGCCCACGTGCGCTGCGTCGCGTTTGTCGAACGGGTTGTCGCCGAGGAAGGGGTAGCGATTGGAAGTCATGCCAACACCTCCAGCACGTCGGCCTCGAGCTCGACCAACTTGGGCGCCTTCTTCGGCTTGGCCAGGTTGACTACCCATTTCGTCGTCCCTTCGACTGGCTCTTTGACCCTGCCTTCCTTGCCGTGGTGCTCGGACGCATAACCGCTGAGCGATCCGCGCACCTTCACGCGATCGCCGGCCTTGAGTGCAGGCGGCTGCGGCTCGGTGCGTTGTTCGGCGGAGTGAGGGAACGGCCAGAGGCTCGCGGCGAGCACCTTGAGCCAGCCGATGGGAAGAAGCGCTTCGCCGGCATCACCGTCGAATTGCACGCGCGCCTTCCCGCTGGCCCGGACCTGGAGCACAACGCCTTCCCGCTGGTGATCGTGGTGGCCGACATGGTCGACGCCTACGCGATCGCCGATTTGAGGCAGGGCGGCCGCATCACCCGGCGCGGCAGGTGCCGCGCCTTCGTCAAGCCCTGCGCCGTCAGGCGCCTGAATATCTGCCTTCTCGCGCGCATCGAGCTCTTGCAGCGCCTCGGCGATCTGCGCGGCAGCGTCTTCTTTCGAGGTCTTGCCCTTCTTCGCCGGCGCCGCAGGCTTCGGTTTTGATTTTTCTCCCTTCGCACTTCCCTCCGGCTGCGCAGCCAGAGTCGCGCCAGCGGGGTCTTCGGGGTCGCGTTCGGCGCGAATCTGCTGCTGCACCTCGGCCTTGATCACATCGAGGTTGACGCCCAGCAGGCCCGCAAGCTCTTCGAGAGTGGGGGCGGAGTCATTGAACACGCATTCCCGTTCCACGTATTCCCACTGGGGAGCGCGATCAGCTTCGAGCAGCGCCAGAAGCAACGTGTAGCCTACTTCGGTGTCGTCAATCGATCGAATAGACGAAGCGGTCAGATCTTCGTCCCAGCGGTCGCCTTTCAGGCCGAGCACGTCGAAGAGTTCAGCGTTTTCACAGCGGCGGTCGACTCCGAAAATCTCAAACATCACGCGGCGCAAGACGTTGGCGCTCAGCGTCTGGATCTCGCCGGCACGAATTCGCGGCGCGATCGTATCGATGGCAGCTTTGCGCCAGCGTTCCTGGTAGTTCTCGGCGAGCGATCGCTCCCTTTCCTTGGCCTTTCGCTCGGCCTGGAGCTCTTTGTCCTTGGCGAGCTGCTTGTTCTGCTTCTCAGCCATTCCGCCCTTTTGCTGCTGCGCGATGATCTTGCTTTCGGCCTTGTCCGCGAGGTCCTCGGGGATCACTTCCACGATCTCGCCGTCGTGTGGGTCGACATAGAGCTTGACCCTGCCCTTCAGCTCTCGTTCCGACAGCACCGCGCGCATTTCCTCGTCGAGTGCGCTGTAGCCGCGAATGCCGGCATCCCACTTGTACGGTCGAAGTTCCAAGGCCTCTTTGCCTTCGATGACCTCCATGCCCTTGGCTTTGGCAATGTTGATGAGCGTTTCCGAGTGCGCCGCGTTCTTCGCGTGAAAGCAGGGCGGATCAGTGCAGACGTCTGGACCTTCGACGTCAGAGAAGAGATCCGGATTCGCGCCGGTGCGTTTTGAGCAGCTCGGGCAATCGCCGGCCAGCGGTACGAGGCTGGCGTCGACGATCGAAAAGCGCGCGGCCGAAAGCTTCAGCATGACGTTCTGCTGTACCCAACTCTGCAATGCCCGATAGCTCAGCCGCGGCGAGCCCTGATGATCCCTTTCGTTCGCGGCTTCGAGCGCTTTGATCTGAAGCTTCTCGTCCGGGATGCGGGCGATCAGCAGCGCCTTGCTGCTATCGATCTCGCCATTGCGGAGCGCTTCACGCGGCGCAGGGGAGAGGTCGAGGAGCTTCATGCGGCCATAGACATAGCTGCGGCTCTTCCCAATGCGCTCACCAACCTGCTCTTTTGCGATGCCCGTTTCTTCGCAGAGGCGCTGGTAGCCTTCGGCCTCCTCGAGTTCGGTGAGGTCGTCGCGTTGCAGGTTCTCGACGATCTGGATCTCGAGCACCGCTGCGTCGCTGAGCGGGCGAATCATTGCCGGGATCGTCTTCTGCTGCGCGAGCTTGCTGGCTCGGTACCGGCGCTCCCCGGACACGATCTCATGGGTCGGCAGCGGGTTCCCGTCACCACGGTTGCGGAACGTGTCCTCCAGTCGCGAGGCCGGGAGCGGGCGCACCAGGATCGGCTGATGCACGCCGCTGGCCTTGATGCTCTCTGCCAGATCTAGCATCTTCGCTTCATTGAAGATCTTGCGTGGGTTCGTCCGGCTTGGCGTGATGAGCTCTAGCTCGAGCATGGCGAACTGGTCAGGCGCGGAGGTGTCGTCCGCCTGGTCCGCAATGGCGTCGCCGCTGTTGGAGGCGAATTCTTTAAGAGACATGAGGTGCTCCATCGGCTCAGAGGGCCGGCATGTTTTCGAGAGGGATGAGGGGGCGCAGGCGCTCGGCGAGAGCGTCAAAGGCAGCGCGTGCCTGCAGGGCGTGCAGATAGGATTGCCAGAGCGCTACCTGTGCCTCGCGCGCCTTGAGCGTTGCTTCGGCAACTTCGAAGCCGCATTGGTCGCTGGGCGAGGTTGTTGGTGCGATTGGCGGTGTCCAGCCCGGAAGCGAGAAGCCAACATATCCCCCGACCTCCTGGCGTACCAATGCGCCGCGTTGCAGTGCAGGCTTGAACGTCGCGGTGATCGCGTTTCGCGTCACGTGGAATTGCTTGGAGACGTCGACATGGGAGATGAACCCCCCGACCGCCCGGAGGTGCTCGATCACTTTCGCTGGTGCGCTCCACGGCCGTGGTTGGTATGCCGGCTTCTCGGTGCGGCCCGCGGTTGGAAACGCCCTTGCTGGTCCGACCTTCCTACTCTTCGGAGGAGTAGGGAGTGGCGCCACAGCTAGCGAGGACAGCGGTGCTTCGGCGATCACCTTGCGAGCTGGCGGCTCTTTCGGCGCGAGCGGGTCGTGCTTCTGTCCGTTGAACAGGCTCGGAAGTGCCATGGCGTCGTAGGCGCCGGGGCGACTGGATCTCGCCCGCAGTTCTTCGCCCATGTATACGCCGGTCATTGCTGACTGGCGGGGGGTGGCGACGGTGCAGATGATCTGTTCAGGAGGGGCTTCGGCCTCGACGACCTGGTCGAATGCCGCTTGAAGAGGTGAGGTCATAGCTTGATCCCTCGGTGCATGCGGCGGTAGAACAGCATGCTGGCCACGATCCCGAAGGGTCCGCCGACCAGGTAGGCGGCGACCTCCAGCCCGGTGGCGTCAGGCGCCAGCTTGAAGAGCACCAAGTTGCAGGCGCCGATCACGAGGCTGTTGAAAAAGGCGCTCACGAAGTGCCCGTTGTTCACGAGCTGGCTCTGCAGGCCGAGTGCGAACACCAGACCGAACGTGCTGGCAAGTAGGAAGAGGGCGCTCATGCGTGCCTCCCCCGCGTGCGATGGATTCGGTCGATGTCGACGCCACCGGTCGGAGTGCGGTCGATCTTGTCGCGGCCGAGAGCGCGACGTGCTTGGTCGCGGACCTCGGGCGGAACGGCATGCGCGAGGCCGTCGGCGTCCAGTAGATCAAGCGCCAGCGCGATGGTGGGCACGGCCTGTGCGTCGTAGAGCACCTCGGCGCCGCGTTTGAACGACGTGCCGAGCAGCTCCATTGCAAGCGCCTGAGCGGGCGTGACGCCTGTGCCCACCTGGGGCCGCAGTGCGTCGGTGCGAACACTGACGTGTCCGCCCTCGAGGTCGATCAATGTGAGGGTGATCGAAGCCATCAGATGCCTTTGCCGCAGCCTTGCGGACCGTGAACGATGACGGACTTCATTGCAGTCCCTTTGTGGGGTGGGGGAGGAGGGCTACGCCGGCGACGTGCGGGAAGATAGTCCGCATGTCGTGTAAGGGCGTGGTGACAGTGACGCGCATGCCGCGCTTGAGGGTCGCGGCGAGGCTCTCGGCCGCCTTGCGGGTGGACTCGGTGTAGACCAGCTCAGCGTGGACGGTGCGTTGTGCGCCGCTGAGTGGGCGCAGCTCGAGCAGCAGGACGGGCAGGGGATGGCTTTCCTGGCCGACCAGCTTCGTGCGAACCTCGGCATCAACGATCAGCTCGCCAGGGACGGCGAGCATCTCGACGTATGTGTCGGTCCTTGGTGTGGGCTCGACGCCGCCGAACATGTCGGGCTCAGCATCGAGTGCAGACGTCTGCACGGCTGCGGCGGTCATGGACTGACTCCCGGGATATCGGAGAACGTGAGCGCGATCACGACGATTCCGACCACCGCGGTTGCGAGCACCGTGAACAGGGCCCGTGAGAACTCGGCCATGATGTCGAGCGGAGTGCGCAACGGGTCGTCGCTGCGGCGGGTGAGCTTCTCGAGCTCCAGCGGATCGAGGTGGCGTCTCATGGCCGTTCTCCGGGGAGGAGTTCAATGCGCGCGGAGGCGATTGCATCGGCCTTGTCGGCCTGGACGAGGGCATCGACGGCCGCCTCATCGCTGGCGTCCAGTTGGTAGCTGGCTGCGATGAAGAGGGCGACGAGCGTGCCGATGAGGTAGCGTGTCAGTGAGCTCACGATTGCGCCTCCAACTGCATGCCGCCGAGATCGATGCCGGCCAGCGCAGGCGTTGTTTCCGCGCAGCCCCATTCGGCGAGCTTGAGTTCGCCCAGGTGCTGCGGTAGCTCCGTGATCGTCAGCTGATGCTCCGCGAACACCGGCATGTCGCACTCGCGGTCGAAGAGGAAATGCGGCTGATCGAACGCGACAGGGCTTGCCTTCTGCATCAGCAGCACCTTGTCGATGTGCAGGAGGGTGCGGCTTCGCGTGCTCATGCTGCACACCCCGCAGCTCGCGGTGCACAGAGGGCGCACCATTCCGCCTGGTTGGTATCGTCGATGGCGCGCACAACGGCGTACAGGAGTACGAATGCGATGACGCCCACGGCAATCGCGATCGCCTTCATTGGTGCACCTCGACCAGGTCGCCGAAGTCGTTGGTCACGTAGTGACAGGGCAGCGAAGCCCTTCCACCTACGGCCCTGCGTGTCCAGGCGTTCTTCCGACCCGTACCAGACGCCCGGTCGATGCCAGTTCCATTCGGGGTCGCCGCGCATTGGCGTTTGCAGCGAGATCTCGTAGTCGAAGCCCTTGTTCAGCCGCAGCATGCGATAGCCATGGCTCTCGGTGTAGGCCGCGGTGAGGCCGCTGGTCGGCGGCTCCTGCAGCACGATGGCGCCAGCGGGCGGCACTTGTAGCGAGGCCGCAGCGCTTGCCAGCGTCTCGGCGTAGAGCGCGTGCAGCAATTCGGCTGCTTTCGAGCTCACGGGTGCGAGGGTGAGCGTTCCAGGTGCCGCAGTCGCGGCGGAAGAAGGGTTGACCATGTCGGCCTCCGTCGTTAGGACGGCCGAAGGTTAGCTAACGGCTAACTTTTGGTCAATAGCTGTCAGCTAACTTGTTGTTGATTTTTTCTTCGTAGATTCCCGAGTGCGTCTGGAGCGGCCGGGCGCGCTGCCTAGGGGCGGCAGCTCAAGAGTCGTTAAGTGTCTGCCGGCGATTTCGTTCGAGGGCACGCTCGAGGCTGTCGAGCCGATCGATTACACGTCCGCGATGCTCGATACGTTCTCGTCTGTCGACCACTATCTGGACTGCCCGGGCGAACACGTAGGGAATCACAGCGAGTGCTAGCGCGAACGCCGCACCAGCTGCTTCTTGAGGAGCGCTCTTTGCCGCTCCAAATGTGAGGAACAGAGAGATACCACCGGCCACCGCACCCAAGAGGGCAATGATGTTTAAGAACTGGACCAATTCAAATCTCCCGAACAGTGCGCGTGCGCATGAGGCTGGATAGGTGGAATCCCGTTTTAGGTGCGGGGCTAGTCAGAAACGCCATGTTACGACCCTGACGGAAACTGTACGATCACCCCATGGGGGCCGGAAGTTATTTTTTTCGCCCGCTCGCGATAGAGGAAGGGGAGGATGTTTCCCCCGACTCGCCACTCTTCTTGCTCTCAAACTCGATCATCATGCGTCTCACGGCGCCTTGAATTTCCAGTTTCTCGTCGTCAGTCAGGCGGTCGAAGCGGTCGCTGCTGATCCCTGGAAATGGCCAGAGCGAGAAATCTGTATCTAGCCAGCCGACGGGCTTGCCGGCCGTTTCCTCAATTGTCCTTGCAGCCTTGCTGTCGATGGACTCCCGCTTCTTGTTCCGGATCTGCCAGGCGTAAACCTTCGAGATTCCGAGTTCTTTGGCTACGTCTGGGTCTTTCAGGTCGCGGCCCCGCGCCTCGGTCAATTCCTTGACGAGATTTGCGTAGTTTTGCAGCCGAATTGACTCAATGGTTTTCACGAGGGTCCAGCCTACCAAGGCAAATTTCGAAAAAGTTAGCTGTTGGCTATTGATATTGGGTTAGCGGCTGGCTAACATGTGTGGATGAAGCTCTCGCAGTTGCTCCCCACGATGGCCGGTCCTGAGCGGGATGTCCTTGCACAGCGTGCCGGTACCAGCGCCGCATACCTTTGGCAAATCGCCACCCGCTGGCGAGGAAAACGGCCATCGTTGGGCCTGCTGACGAAGTTGGCCGAAGCCGATGCGCGGCTGACCATTCCGGAGCTTGTGCAAGAGTTCGCAGAGGCGGGCGTGCCAAGTGCGGGCGTGAATGCGAGCGACGGCGAGCCCGAGGCTCGACAGGCGGTACGGGCGTCCGCACTCGACATTGAGGCAGGCGCCTGAGATGAAGCCACCCCTTTCCCCCCGCCGCCGACCACTTCGGCGCGCCTGCTTGCCATTTCCCTCCTCCTCCTCCTTCGCCGCGCGCGGGAAGGTGCGCGGTGTTGGGCATGCCGAGGCGGCGGGGTCTTTGTGTAGTCGTCATGCCGGCAGTTTGTCGCGCTGCAGCATGGCTGTCAGTAACGATGAAAGAGAGCCGTCGTAATGGCCATGGACGTGAAAACCGCCGCCTTCAACGTGGCGCACGATTTCGAGGGCGGCGTGGTGTCACTCGCCCCGCAGATCGGCAAGAACCACAACACGCTCAACGCCGAGGTCGCAGGTATCGGCAGCGCGAAGCTAGGCCTGTTAGACGCAGTGAAGATGACGTTGCGGACCCGCGACTTTCGCATCCTGGACGCCTTCAATGCGGTGTGCGGTCGCATGTCGATCCCCTTGCCTGAGATGCTGGACATTGAGGGCGACGATTGCATGCGGGCGCTCGCGGACTCCTCACGCGAATACAGCGAGCTCGTCGCGACCACCTGTGCCTCGTTGGCGGATGACGGGCAGGTGTCGGGCAATGAACTGCTCAAGCTGCAGACCGAAGCAGGCCATGCGATCGCGGCGATCAATGCCCTGCTGGCGGCTGCCACGCGGCGCCATCAATCAGGCAAGCCGGCAGCGTAAAGGATGCCTGACGAGATTCAGTTTCCACCGACAGACCCACCGGTGTGGGAAGGCATCCCCGACTCTCTCGCAACCCGGCAGCAATGGGTGTTGTGGAAGTTCGAGTGGAAGGACAAGGCTAAGCCTGGTGAGGGGAAACCCAACAAGGTGCCGTACTACGTCCAGGGCGGCCGTCGTACAGGCGGGCAGGGCTCCGAAAGCGACCGCATGCGCTTGGCGACGCTGCAGGTCGTACGTCGTGCCTTTGAGCGCGGCGGGTATCACGGTGTCGGTTTCGGATTCCTGCCAGGTGACGGCCTGATCGGCGTCGACCTGGATGGGCAGCTCGATGAGACGGGCGAGTGGTCCGAGCGCTGTCGCAACATCGTCGCGGCCTGCGACAGCTTCACCGAGATCTCGGTGAGCGGCAAGGGTGTGCATGCCATCGTCGAAGGCCACACCGACACCAACAAGAGCAACGACATCGGTGTCGAGGTTTTCTGCGAGAGCCAGTTTTTCATCTGCACGGGCAATCGCTTCCCCAACACACCTGACGAGATCCGGCCGATCAGCGAGCTGGCGTTGCGACGTCTGCACAAGACGATCAACGATGCGAAGGAGGCCGCGCAAGCGGCGAAGCGTCCAGCGCCTTCGCCGGCGCGAGCACCTGCCTCCGCTGCACCAGGTGGGCAAGCGGGCGACGACTTCCAGCGCGTCAAAGAAGCGGCCATGCAGAACCTCGCCGCGTGGGTGCCGAAGCTGTTCGGCGGCCGTGAGCAGCCACACAATTTCCCGAGCGGCGCCGGCTTCCGCGTTACGTCGAAGGCGCTTTGCCGTGACCTGCAGGAGGATCTCTCGATCTCGCCCGAGGGCATCGTTGACTACGGTGTGGCCGACATGGGCGATCCGAAGCAGGGTGGCCGCACGCCGATCGACCTGGTCATGGAGTGGCTGCCGGCAGCGAAGCCAGCCGACGCGCTGAAGTGGCTCGCCCCGCATGTCGGCGTCGAACTCACGAAGCCAGCGCGGAGCACCAGAAATCGCGACGCGCCGGCTCCCGCTGGGGAAGCTGGGGGCGGCGGGGGTGGTGGCATGCCGCCGCCACGCGATGCCGACGACCAGGACGACGAGTACAGCCGAGACAACGTGCTCAGCATGCTCGTGAAAGGGAAGGGCGGTAGACCGGAAGACTGCCGAGAGAACGTCCTGTACTGCGTGCTCAACGATCCGGCCCTCAAGGGCCTCATCAAGAAAAACGACTTCAGCCAGCTGCTCGAACGCACCAAGGATGCCCCGTGGGGCCGTCCCGCGGGTGAGTGGGACGAGGAAGACGACCTCATGCTGGGGGAGTACCTCCTGCGGACGTATCGCCTCGGCATCAAGGGCAAGGGCACGTTGCGCGACGGTGTGCTGATGGCCGCACGCCTGAGCAAGTACAACCCGATCCACGACTGTATCAAGGCGGAGAAGTGGGACGGCCAGGATCGCATCGACCATTGGCTGGTCGACGTGTTCGGCGTCGATGACCGACCGTACACGCGGCTCATTGGTCGGTGCTTCATGATGGGCCTCGTCAAGCGGGCCATGCAGCCGGGCTGCAAGTTCGACTACATGCTCATCCTCAAGGGCGAGCAGGGCCTTGCGAAGTCGGGCGCCTTCCGTGCGCTGTCGTTCCCGTACTTCACGGACAACGCGATCAGGGTGGGCGACAAGGACAGCTTGATGGCGATGCAGCTCGCATGGATCGTCGAGTCGGCCGAGCTGGAGTCGCTCAACAAGTCCGAGACCACGCTGATCAAGCAGTTCTTGTCGGCGCAAGAGGACTGGTACCGACCGCCCTACGGCGGCCAGATGCGCAAGCAGCCACGGCACAGCGTGAACGTCGGCACGACGAATGCGGACACCTTCCTGAAGGATGCCACCGGCGACCGGCGTTTCTGGCCGCTGGAGGTGCATGTCGTCAACCTCGATGTGCTCACCAACATACGGTCGCAGCTGCTGGCCGAGGCCCTGCACCGCGTCAACGCGGGCGAGCAGTACTGGCCCACCAGGCAGGAGGAGCGCGAGCTCGTGTTCCCCGAGCAGGAGCCCTTCAAGCGCTCCGATCCCTGGGAGGACAACCTCGACGAGTACGTCAACGACACCAACCGGCCGAACATCAGCGAGTTGCCCCGGTGTGACCGCGACTTCTTCTCGAGCACTGAGCTCTACGACAAGGCGCTCGGCATCAAGTCCGATCGCATCGACGGCAACGGACAGATGGACACCCGTATCGTCAACTGCATGAAGGCGCTTGGCTTCAAGCGCCACAGGGAGACCACTGGCAAGCGCAGGCGCGGCTATCTGCGCTTGGCGCCCGTGGTCCCACAACCCTTGCCAGCGGCAGCCGGTGATCCGCCTGCCTTTGACGACGAGGAGGGACATGACCTCCCGTTTTGACATCAACACTGCGCGCCTGGCTGGATGCCATGCGGATCGGTCTCGCCCCGGCGAGGTAGGCGTCTATGCGTCTGCCCCTTCGGTCCTGACGCCACCGCCGTCCAGCCCGTCCACCTCACGTCCACCCGGGGGTGGACGGCGCAAGCTGTTGATTTTGTTGGGGAAACACTCCATCCGTCCACCCGTCCACCCCTTTCAGGGTTTCTCGCTCACACACAGGCGCAGGCGCGCAGACAGGCGGGCGCGTGTCTGCGCGCGTACGCGGGCGCAGCTCACCCACACACCTTGGTCGGGTTGGACGGATGGACGGAATGAGCAGCCACGCGGGTTTGCGCCGTCCACCTCACGTCCAGCACCGACCGACATCGAGAGGAAAGCACCATGAACCAGCCAGCACCGAAGGTCGACATGCGCAGCACGATGCCGGACACGGCCGATTGGATCGGCCAGAAGCGGCTTGAGTGGGGCAGGGCGCACGTCGACGACTGCCTGCGCCGCGCAACGATCGACAAACGGCCGGGCTTCTTCTACGCGATGGAGCGGGGGCACGTCGTCGGCACGCCGTTCCCGGCCGATCACCCAGCTGCCCAGGCACAGCAGTACGCGGTGCTGAACGGCTGCACGTTCGCCGTGTTCATGCTGCAGCCCGCGGCTGTGCAGACGCCTGCATCAGGAGGTCCGGCATGAAGATCGACGTTCGCGACAACTTCCCCGAGGTCAAGCGCGCGCTGGCCGCGCAGCAGGCGCAGATGCCATTCGCCTTAGCCCTCGCACTGACACGCACCGGCCAGGATGTGCGTGTGGCAGAGAAGTCCGAGATCACCTCGGTGTTCGACCGGCCCACGCGATTCACGCTCAACTCGCTTTTCCTTCAGCCTGCGACCAAGCAGAAGCTCGAGGCACGTGTGTGGGTCAAGGACACCGAGCGCCCGGATCACTACCTGCTGTCGCAGATCAACGGCGGCAACCGACCGCTCAAGCGCTTCGAGCAGTTGCTCGTGCAGCGTGGGCTGATGCGCAGCAGCGAGCGTGCAGTGCCAGGGGCGGCCGCCAAGCTGGACGGCTTCGGCAACATGGGGCGCGGCCAGATCGTCAAGATACTCAGCCAGCTGCAGGCCTTCAACCTGGCGGGCTCCACAGCCAATGCGAGCAGCAGCAAGCGGAGCAAAGCGAAGAGGGCGCGCGCGGTTTACTTCGTGAGCACCGGGCCAGGCACGCATCCCTACGGTCGTCATTCATGGAGCAAGGGCCGCATGGCGCAGACGCTGCCCCGCGGCGTGTGGGTGCGCACGCCCGATGCCGTGATGGGCTCAAAGGTAGCGCCCGTCCTGCTCTTCGTCTCGCGTGCCACCTACCGCCCTCGCTGGCGCTTCACTGAGTTGGCAGAGGCAACGGTGCAGCGTGTCTTTCCCGCCCATATCAGCGCTGCCCTGGCCCAGGCCCTGCGCACGGCACGGCCTGCAGGAGGTGCGCGATGACCTTCGGCCGCACGCACCAAGGTGGGGCGACCCTCCCCCCCGTCACGGGTCCTTTCAAAAAAACCCTGAGTACGGGTAATTCGAAGCCCGTCCGCGCGCTAGCTTGTGGGCTGGCACTAAGTTAACTGATAGGTCAACAGTGTCCAAAGTCAACCTGATGAGCCTGGCCGACTACGCGAAGCATCGCGGGTGCTCGAAAGCCGCGGTAACGAAAGCTGCGCAGGCTGGCCGGATCACGCTCATCGACGGAAAGATCGACGCGATGATCGCCGACGCGCAATGGAAGGCGAACACCCGCGCGCGAATGCCAGCTCGCGCGGCGCGCGATGAGCCGGGCCTGCCGGCAGGGATGCCGGCAACGGGCGGCGAAGCGCTACCCGAGGGCGACGGCTATTGGAATTCCCGCGGCCGGCGCGAAGCGGCTGAGGCCGAGCTCGCTGAGCTCAAGCTCGCAGAGCAGCGCAAGGATCTGATCCGGGTCGTCGCAGTGGAGACCGTTTGGGCCGGCCTGCTTGCGGCAGCTCGTGAACACCTGCTGCAGGTCCGTGCCCGCTTGGCGCCATTGCTCGCGGCTGAATCAGATGTGTTCAAGATCGAGCAGCTGCTCGATGCAGAGCACAGCCAAGCGCTCCAGTTGCTTTCGTCGGCCGATGTCCGCAACAGCGAGGGGCCGGCGTGAGTGCACGAGATCTTCCACCAGACGAGGTCCGTGCGATCGAGATTCTGGATCGCGTGAAAGCGCGGTATCTCGCACCGCCGCCCCGGGTCGACACGGCGCAATGGGCTGGGACCTATCGCAAGATCGCAAAGGGCCCGGAACGCGGGCAATGGCGCAACTCGCGCACGCCCTACCTGGTTGAGCCGATGACGTGCACCAGCGCGTTCTCGCCGTACGAGCGCATCGTGCTGATGTTCGCCACGCAGCTCGGAAAGACCGAGGTGCTTTACAACGGGATCCTGCAGCGTATCCACACCGACCCCCAGGACATGCTCATGGTGCAGCCGACGCTGCAGGACGCCCAGGACCATAGCGGCCAGCGCTTCCTTCCTACGGTAGTGCAGACTCCGATCCTCGAGGGTCTCGTGGCGGTTCATCGCAGCCGCGACGAGAGCAGCAGCTGGCGAGCACGCAGCATCCAGGGCGGCTTCGCTGTGTTCTTCGGCGGCGCGAACAGCGCGAGCTCGCTCGCATCCAAGCCGCTGGGGTTCGCGACGGCCGATGAGGTCGACAAGTGGCCTGCCGACGTCGACAACCAGGGGCCCCCGCTCGGACTGCTCGAGGAGCGGATGAGCAACTTCAGTCGCAGGAAGCTGGTGGTCGCCAGCACGCCAACTATCCGCGGCTCAAGCGTCATCGAGGCCGAGTACCTGTTGACTGATCAGCGCCGATACCACGTGCCATGTCCGCACTGTGGGCAGCGCCAGATCCTGGTGTGGGGCAACGATCAGGAATTCGGCCTCAAGTGGTTACGCACGCCTGGCGGCGATCCGCGGCCGGAGACGGCGGTGTACATCTGCTGCAACCGGGAATGCGGGGCTGCCATCGAGGAGCACTCCAAGAAAGACATGCTGGCCGAGGGCATCTGGATCCCGGGCATGCCAGGTGCAGCGCGCGGGCTGCGTGCGGGCTTTCACCTCAACAAGCTCTACAGCCCGCCAGGCTGGAGATCGTGGGCATCGCTCGTGGAGAAATGGGCTGCAGCGGTTAGAGAGCAGAAGACTGGCAACAGTGGGCCGCTGAAGGAATTCAAGAACTCCAGCCTGGCAGAAACGTTCCAGGAAGAGGGGAGCGGCGCAGACAGCGAAGTGCTGCGCCGTCGTGCCGAGGACTACGAACTCGGCAAGGTACCTGCCCGCGGCCTGATGCTGACAATGGGCGTCGACACGCAACCCGATCGGCTCGAGGCGCGTGTGTGGGCGTTCGGCCGCGGGGAAGAGAGCTGGCTGGTCGAGCGACATGTCATCTACGGCGATCCGAATATTGATGAGGGCGCGCCTGGTTCTCCCTGGACGCGATTGACGGAGATCCGCCGCACGCCTCTTTTGCACGTCAGTGGCGCGCAGATGTTGATCGAAGCAACGTGCGTCGACACGGGCGGTCACAACACCCATGCGGTCTATAGCTATTGCCGCAACCACGCGCATGCGCACGTGCTCGCCATCAAGGGCGCGAGCCAGTACGGGAAGCCGGTGCTCGGCAAGCCCAGCATGATCGACATCAATTGGCGGGGCAAGAGCATTGCCCGCGGCATCAAGGTCTGGCAGATCGGGACCGACACCGCGAAGCACCTGCTCTTCGGCCGCATGCGACTCACTGCCGCAGGCGCCGGGTTCGTGCATGTGCCGAGGGGGTTGAGCGATAGCGACGAGTTCGAACAGATGACCGCGGCCCGGTTGTTGCCGGTTGTGGTGCAAGGCAAGCACTCGATGCGGTGGATCACGCCGCAGGGCAAGCGCGAGGAGGCTGGGGACTGCATGGTCTACGCCTAAGCCGCGGCGTGTTTCTTGGGCATCGCAACTTTCCGCGAGCCCAGTTGGCTGCGACGCGAACACAGGTACGCGCCTGTGAATACGGACCTGTTCTCGGCCTCACTCCAACCGCTGGAGATTGCGGCGCCGGTCGCTCTACCTCCCGTGCAGACGTCTGCACCACTCGACGAGTCCACGCCGGAGCGACCGTCCCCCGCCCGAAGTAGTCCCACCCGCCCAGCGTTTTCACGCGATTGGTAACCATGACGCAACGAATCAATCCCACCCCCAAGCTGCAGGCGCTGATCGATCGGGAGCCCGACCTGGTCGACCGAATCTTCGAGTACCTGCTTTCCGAGTTCCCGCAGATCGCTGGCGTGAAGCTCGACGCAACCAAGAGCGCGGTGCGCGAAGAGTTTCAGGGAGAAAAGGTGTGGGTGGCAGCGCGCCCGGCCAGCGAGCGCCAGAAGCTCGCCGCGGAAGCAATGGCACTGTTCAACGGACGCAATGCCACTGAGGTGGCGCGTCGCCTCAATGTCAGTCGTGCCACCGTCTATCGGCTTATCAAGCAGCCAGGCGCTCGATAGATCGTCTCAGTTTTTCTGTGAATGAGACAGGCAACTGCGTACGGTCGCTGCCTGACCGATCTACTTCCAAGCAGCACACCACCATGGCCTACACCATTGCCGATCTCGACGCCGTCAAGCGCGCCATCTCCAGCGGCGAGCTCACGGTTTCGCACAACGGGCGGACCGTCACGTACCGGTCCATCGGGGAGCTGCTGAAAGCCAAAGCCGACATCGAAGCGGAGCTCAGCGCGGCGGCGGGGAACCGCAGGGGCGGCAGCTACCGTTTCAACTTCCAGACGCTGCGGGGCGAGTGATGCGAAACCTCGTCGATATCACCGTAGGCTTCTTCAGCCCTGACGCCGGCCTGCGCCGCTTCTACAAGCGCGCCATGCTCCAGCGTGCCTATGAGGGGGCCAGCAAGCGCGACGGCTGGAGGCCGAAGCGCCCAGGTGCTTCGGCCAATACCGATCACGCGGCCGATGCGGCCACGCTGCGGGCCCGTTCGCGCTCGCTCGTCCAAAACGTTCCCTACGTTGCGCAGGGCATGCGGTCACTCGTCGCCAATGTGATCGGTACGGGCATCGTGCCGCGCTGGAAGGGCGGCGATGAGAAGAAGCTGAACGATCTCTGGCGCCTGTGGGGCCCCCATGCCGACGCGGACGGACGGCTCGATATCTACGGTCTGCAAGCGGCTGCCTACCGGGCCATGCAGGTGGACGGCGAGGTCCTCATCCGCAAGCGGATTCGCCGCTTGAGCGACGGCTATCCGGTGCCGATTCAGTTCCAGCTGCTGGAGATCGACTGGCTTGACTCATCGAAGAACGAGACTCGCAACGGTCGCAACATCATCAACGGCATCGAGTACGACGTGCTCGGCAAGGTGATGGGGTACTGGCTCTTCGACGCCCATCCGGGGGAAACGGCTTCTCTCAGGAGCGCGCGTCGCAGCAGCAGCTTTGTCTCGGCCGACAACATCATCCATCTCTTCAAGCCCGAGCGCCCTGGTCAAGGCCGGGGCTTTCCGCGGCTCGCGCCAGTGGTTGCGTGGATCCGCGATCTGCGGCTCTACCAGGACGCCGAGCAGCAGCGCAAGAACCTTGAGACGCGGCTTTCGGTGCTGGCGACTGGGGACGTCTCTGATATGGCGAACCCGCCGGAGGTAGGCGGACAGCCTGACCAGGCTGCGGCGATGAAGACCGGCGAGCTCGGCCCGCTCGCAAGCGGCGGTATCACGCGAATTCCACAGGGCCTGAGTCTCACTGTCGTGAAGCCGGAAGCGGCGCCAGGCTATGTCGAGTATGTCGTTCACATGCTCCATTTGATCGCGGCCGGCTTCGGAGTCACTTACGAGATGATGACGGGCGACGTCTCGAAGGTGAACTTCAGCAGCGCCCGTATCCGGATGATCGACATCCGGCGCGAGTACGAGATGGAGCAGTGGACCGAGCTCGTGCCGATGATGTGCAATCCAATGTGCCGTGCGTTTGCCGATGCCGCCGAGCTGGCGGGCCTGGCCAGGGCCAGCTACGACGTTGACCACGCCATGCCGAAGTGGGACTACGTCAATCCCGCCCAGGATGTGCGCGCGGATCTCGACGAAATCGCGGGCGGCTTGTCGAGCATCAGCGAGAAGCTTCGGAGGCGAGGTTACAAACCGGACGAAGTATTCGGCGAGCTCGCCTCCGACATCGACAAGTTGAAAAAACTCGGGCTGCTCGATGTGTTGCTGGCCTTGCAGAACTCTCGTTCCGTTGCCGATGGCAATGCGCCGAAGCCCGCCAAAGCCGACGCCTGAAAAGTTGTCTCAGTTTTTCTGTATTTGAGACAGTCGGCCGCGCAAAGTCGCGGCCATGCCTGAACCCACCACAACCATTGAACGCCGTCGTGAGGAGCTTCCGCTCGCCGACCGCAGCATGGAACTGCGCCGCTTCCAGCGTGCAGCCGAAGATGCAGCTGGCGGCAATGCGCCGTTGGCCACAGCGGAACTCGTCTTCACGACGGGCGCCGCCGTCAAGCGCTTCGACTGGTTCCGCGAGCGCTACTACCTCGAGCAGCTGGTAGTCGAGGATGGGGCGATGCGCCTCGACCGCATGAAGCGCGGTGTGGCGCTTCTGAACTCCCATGCATCTTGGGATATCGAGGACCAGCTCGGTGTCGTCGAGAACCCGGTCATCGAGGCCGGCCAGGGCATCGCCGACGTGTCGTTCTCGCGCCGTGAATCCGTGGCGGGATACGTCCAGGACGTAGCCGACCGAATCATCCGCAGCGTCTCTGTCGGCTACGTGCGTCATGCGATCGAGATGGTGCCGCCTGTGAACGAAGGCGATCTCTGGACATACCGCGTCATCGACTGGGAGCCGTATGAGGTGTCGCTCGTCGCTATTCCCGCCGACGCCGGTTCCCAGATCCGCTCTGACGGCCAGCGTGCCTTGAGCGACGACGACCGCGCTCTTGAGCGCCGGTTCCCCTGCGAATTCATCGAGCACCGCTCGCTTCAAGTTTCGCCCACGGTGGGCATTACCGCCGCAACTTCAACCCGAAAGGAAAATTCCATGCCTGGAAACACTGCCACCGGCGGCGCCCCCGCAACGACCGCGCCCGCCGCTACGCTGACCGACGAACAACGTGCAGCGCAAGCAGCAACCGATCGCGCCAACGCCGACGTGGCCCAGCGCGCCCAGCAAGCCGAGCAGCAGCGTTCGGCCGATATCACCGAGGTGTGCACGCGCCATGCGGTGGGCCATCTCGCTGCTGGCCTGATTCGTTCGGGCGGGACTGTCGAGGCAGCGCGTGCCGCCGTGCTGGAGGAGCTCGCTCGCCGGGACGCCGCTTCTGGCGGTCACCGCAATGTGCGGATCGAGACCGTAAGCGACGAGCAGCAAACCCGCATGGCGGGCATCCAGGAAGCGCTGATGAGCCGGATCGATCCGCGTGCTCAGCTCACCGATAACGGGCGCCAGTACCGCGGCATGAGCCTGGTCGAGATCGGCCGTGACATGCTCGAGGCGGCTGGCCACAGCACACGCGGCCTGTCGCGCCTGGAGATCGCCGGGCGCATGCTGCAAGTGCGCTCCACCGGCTACCAGGGCACCTCGGACTTCTCCTCGCTTCTGTCCAACGTCGCTGGCCGTCGCCTGCGCGATGCCTATGCGCAATCGCCCACGACCTACCAGATGTGGGCCCGCCGCGCGCCGAACGCGCCAGACTTCAAGGACATCACGGTCGTGCAACTCTCGGGCGCTCCCGAGCTGCTTCGCACCAATGAACACGGCGAGTTCACATACGGCACGCTCAAAGATGGAGCCGAGACCTACAAGGTGGTCACCTACGGCCGCATCGTGGCGCTCACCCGCCAGGCCATCGTGAACGATGACCTGCGAGGCTTCGACCGTCTGCTGCAGGCGTTCGGCGATAGCGCCCGCCGGCTGGAGAACCGCCTGGTCTACGCCCAGCTCACGGACAACCCGGCCATGTCTGACGGCGTCGCGCTCTTCCATGCCAATCACGGCAATCTCGGCACGGCCGGCACGGTGTTTGACGACATCACGAAGCTGGGCGCCGCCCGCACAGCGATGCGCAAGCAAACCGGCATGCAGGGTGAGCTGCTCAACATCGCTCCGCGCTATCTCATCGTGCCGGCCTCGCTCGAGCAGACCGCCTACCAGTTCACCAGCTCGAACTATGTGCCCATCGTGCCGGGCCAGGTGAATGAATTCCGCACTGGTGGGCGCACTGCGCTGGAGCCAATCGTTGAGCCGCTGCTGGACGCCAACAGCGCGACGGCCTGGTATCTGGCCGCGGACTCCGCGCAGATCGACACGGTCGAGTACGCCTATCTGGACGGTGCCGAAGGCCCCGTCATCGAGTCCGAGGTCGGCTTCGAAGTCGACGGTGTCAGTTTCAAGGCGCGCCTGGACTTCGCCGCAAAGGCCACCGACTACCGCGGCCTGCGCAAGTCGACCGGCGCGGCCTGAGCGTCCTCCCTGAACCACCCACTCGAGGTACTGCAACCATGAACAACTTTCAACAACGCGGCGACGTCATCCGCATCCCCGCTGCTGCTGCCGTGACAGTGTCGGGGCAAGTCGTGCGCATCGGCAACCTGCTCGCAATCGCGAATCACGACGCGGCAATTGGTGAGCCGCTCGAGTGCAACCTCAAGGGCGTCTACGTCGTGCCCAAGGTTGCCGGCGCGGTCATCGCTCAAGGTGAGACGCTGCTCTGGGACGCTTCGGTTGCCGCCTTCGACGACAACCTGGCCGTGCCCGCTGCTGGAGATATCGGTGGTGCCGCCGCTGTGGCATTCGAAGCCGCCGGCGCCGGCGTCGCGTCGATCGCCGTTCTCGTCACCGGCGTTCCCGGCACCCTGACCTGATCGCGCCGTGGCCGCTGCCTTCGCCGCCCTCGAAGCCCGCGTGAACGCGGCCGTCATCACGTATCTGTCGAATCGGATCGTGACGGTGGCCCCGTCGGCAGCTCCCTCATTCGAGGGGATGTTCGAGGACGTCGGCGCGGCCGAGCTCGACGGGTTTGTGCAGGCCACGCAGCCGCGGCTGACCGCATCCCTCGCGGATGGGCCTGAGCTGCCACGTGGCGCGCGTGTCTCGCTGCTGAATCCTGCCAATCTCTCCGTCCAAGACTTCGAGGTTGTCGATTCCAACCGGGACGGCGCCGGCTTCATCGTTTACGCCTTGCGCACGCCTTGAGCCATGGCCCACGTCCAGCAACAGATCATCGATGGCGTTGAAGCTGCACTCAAGGCAGCGGGCACCGCGGCCGGCAGCAATGTGTTCTCAGACCGGGTTGATCCACTGCAACCCTCCGAGATCCCGGCGCTCCTGATCGAAGAGGCGCCAGCTGGCGAGCGGGCCGACCCGCAAACGATTCACGGTGGTGAGCTGCGCACGTACTCCGTTCTCGTGACGTCCGTCGTCTCGCATGCCAGCGAATACGGCCGGCGAGCCAGAGACCTCGGGCTAGAGGTCGAGAAGGTGCTCGGCGTGCCGACCTTCGCGATTCCCAAGTCGGGCCGCGCTCGCATCGTTGCATCGCGGATGGTGCTGAGCGGTGAGGGCGATCGCGCGCTGGCCGCACGCGAGCAGACCTGGCAGTTCATCTACACAACCCGGCGCGGTGCGCCGGACATCGCCATTTAACTGGAGCACATCCATGTCCGACTATCAAATCTGGTCCGAAGTACAGGTCGACGTGCAGTCGGCACTGGCAGTGGCCACACCGATCACGGCTCTCACGAAGGCCAATCCCGCCATCGCGAGCGCCGCAGCCCACACGTTCGTCTCTGGCGATATCGTCCTCTTGCGCATGAAGGGCTTCAACGACCTCGACTACGCCGTTGTGCGCATCGGCACGGTAGTGCCCGATGTGTCTTTCGCCCTGGAAGGCATCGACACGTCGGACATGCATGGAACCTTCATCTCGGGCAGTGCGGCCAAGATCACCTTCGGCGTGAGTGCCGCGACATTCACCGACGTGACGCCCAGCGGCGGGGAGGCCGAAAAGGTCGTGATCCGCACGATCCACATGCGGCGTGGCTACAACAAGCCGGGCGCCGAGACGCCTCTGGCCTATGCCTTCGGCTCCCTCTGGGACACCGCCGACCCCGCGCTGTTGGCGCTTCAGGCCGCGTCGAGAAAGGGTGGCGTCCTTGCCATTCGCTTCGTCTTCCTGGACGGAACGACCGTTCTCTTCGCCGGCATCCCGAGCGTGAACCTCGCCCCCGCTGGTGCGGCTGGTGCTGCAGTCACAACGCCCGTGAGCATCGATGTCCGCGGCTGGCTCCAGGCCTACGACGGGGACGAGTGATGGTGCTCAACCGCAGCCAGGTCAAGCGCCCCGTCCTGCCTCAGCAGATCGAGCCTTGCGAGCCATTGGGTGGCGATGTCGTTGTGCGCGGCATGTCGCTCTCGGAGCGCATGGCGACCGATGACCTCAACATCAAGGCGGCCGCTCCCCTCGAAGGGGAAACCGACGAAGAGGCTCGCGCCCGCGCTGGCCGGCTCGTCGTTCCGCGGACTCTGCGTGTCTGCGTGGTCGATGACGAAGGGGCGCCGGTTCTCACTGAGCAGGAGTGGGATGCCCTCGGCGCAACTCATCAAAGCCTGGTCTTCCACCTCTTCTTCATCGCGCTGCGGCTGTCGGGCCGTGATCCCGAGGCTATCCAAAAAAACTAGCTGCCCAGCCTGCGCTGCGTTTTGCCTTCGTTCTGGCGCGGGACCTGGGGTGCACGGTGGAAGAACTGGGCCAACGCATGAGCGCACAGGAGTTCGCGCAGTGGCAGACGATGTACGAGAAGGAAGCATGGAACCCCGAGTCGCAGCGACTGCAACACGCGAGCGTGCTGGCTGCCGTCTTTCAGGGCGCGAGCACTCGAAAGGATCATCAGCCGTGGTCCGCCGCGCATTTCCTCGGGGCCGACCCGTGGGCACCGCTACCAGCCGAAGCACCGAAGCCAACGCGTCGCATGAGCATCGCCCAGCAAGCCAGAGCGATGAATGCGGTCCGGCGAGGGAGGCATTGACGTGGTGACCAGAGCCGAAGTCATCCTTGCCGGGGTCGACCAGACCAAGGCGATGTTCGCGAGCGCCAGCCGCTCGTTTGACGGACTGAAGAGCCAGGCGGCTACGGTGCAGACCGGCATCGCGGCCGCTACGGGCGCCGTGGCTGGTCTGCTTGCCTTGTTTCAGGGCAAGGGTGCGATCGACATGCTCGACCGCCTGGATGACCTGCAGGAGAAGACGGGAATCAGCGTCGAGAAGTTGAGCGAGCTGCGATTCGCCGGCGAATCTGTCGGGACCCCGTTCGAAGCCCTGGCCGGCGGCGTCGGCCGGCTCAGCAAGTTGATGGCCGAGGCCGCCGGCGGCAACAAGGAGGCGGCGGCAACATTCCGCACGCTCAACGTCGAGGTCAAAAACGCGGACGGCACGCTGCGCAGCAACGACGAAGTGCTCGGCGACCTGGCTGATCGCTTCTCGACCTACGCCGACGGTGCCGAGAAGTCCGCATTGGCGCAGCGAGTTTTCGGCAAGAGCGGCGCGGAGATGATCCCGTTCCTCAATCAGGGGCGCGAAGGCATCGAGAAGCTGCGACAAGAGGCAGAGCAGCTCGGTGCAATCTACGGCGGCTCGCTGGCCAAGGATGCTGCCGACTTCAACGACAACCTGACCAAGCTCAAGCTCTCATCCGAGGCTGCGGCGATTTCAGTCGGTGGACCGCTGCTTAGTTCGTTGGTGAGCATCACCGGCCAAATCCTCGAGGCGAAGAAAGAGGCCGGGCTCCTCAATGCGATCATGATCGCGATGGGCGGCGGGATCGCACGCACCATCGGCTCGGACGAGATCGGGAAAGCCCAGTCGCGCGCGGTGGCGGCTACCGCCGAAATGCAACGTCTGCAGAGCCTCATGATCGGCGTGGAGCTCACGCTCGAGCGCGACCCAACGAACGCGTCCGCTCAGCGGCGCATGTCGACCTTTCGCTCGAAGATCTCAGAGCAGCAGAAGTTGGCCGCCAACGCGAGTGAAGAACTCAAGCGGCTGGCGAACGCCGCAGATCCGAAGGGCGACCCGCAGCGCAGAGTAGAGGATCGTGGATGGACGCCTGATCCGAACGGCGTGAAGAAGCCTCCGGCTCCAACCGGGGGCGGCGGGGGTGGAGGCGGGTCAAAGGAAAAGGACCAGGAGGCAGCCGCCAAGCGCTACATCGAAAGCCTGGTTAAGCAGACCGAGAAGGCGAAGGAGCTGAGCCAGGTCGAAGTTGCGCTCGCGGAGATTCAGCGGATCCGTGCGGCTGGTGGCGAAGTCACCGAGGCGCAGAAGCAACGCATCTTGCAAACGGCCGCCGAGATCGATGTGATCAAGGAGCGCGCCGACGCAGAGAAGGACGCAGTGCGCGATCGTGAGAAAGCTCAGCAGCAAATCTTTGCCTTGCAAGATGAAGCGAAGCGGGTCTTCGAGGATTCACTGACGCCCCTGGAGGCATACAACGCGGCTGTGGCGCGACTGAACGAGCTCCGGGCACAGGGCGCTATCAGCACAGAGACTTTCGCACGCGCGGTTAGCAGCGAGGGTAAACAGTACGAGGACGCTCAGAAGCGACTCGACGACTTGAACAATCAAACCGATGAGTTTGCAAAGCAAGCCGCGTCGAACATTCAGGATGCGATCGGCCAGGGCTTGACTGACGTGCTCGATGGCAACTTCAATGACATCGGCAAGAACTTCCTGAAGATGCTGCAGCGCATGGCGACCGAGGCCGCTGCGGCCAATCTCTCGCGAGCAATGTTCGGCGACCTGGTGAAAGGCGGGGAGGGCAGCGGGCTATTCGGCCAACTGCTGCGCTCGGTTGGTGCTGGTCTGATCGGCGGTGCCGGAGGCGGTGGAATCAGCGCGGCAAACCAAGCCAGCTTCAATACCGTCATCACGGGCCTTGCGGGCGCCCGCGCTGACGGCGGCCCAGTTGCGGCCGGCCGTGCCTACTTGGTCGGCGAACGAGGCCAAGAGGTCTTCGTGCCAAAGTCCGATGGTTCCATCGTGCCGAACCACGAACTCGGTGGCAGCAAGTCGCTGACGGTTAACAACATGACCAGTGGGCGCATCGACTTCGCGAGCATCGACAAGACGCCCGCCGGCGACGTCCTGACCCTTCGGCAGATGGATCAGATCGCGGCCCAGTTCAACGATCCGAATAGCCGACTCAGCAAGAGCGCCTCGCGCAACCTTGGCGTGCAGAGGAAGCGCTGATGCCGAATCCCGCACTCCCAGAAGGCTTCGTTCCGCAGATCCAGGGCTACGGCATCGGCGCGCCGGGAGGCGTTGTTGCGACGCAGGTTGCCGGTGGCGCGCCGCGGTACGCCCTCGACTATGACCGCGGCCCGCAGGCGTTCCAGGTCACGCTGATCCTTGGACCTGAGGAATTCACGATCTGGACGGTCTGGTTCTTCCACATCATCAAGAAGGGCGCGATCACCTTCGACATGCCGCTCGACAGCGGCTTCGGCGTGCAGACGCATGCATGCAACATCATTCCAGGCAGCTATTCGGCCGTTCGCGTCAGTGGTCCGCTGACGTCGGTGTCTTTCGTGGTGTCGGCCGAGAGCCGCGTGTACGACCTGACCGCGGCGGACGCCCAGTCGTACATCGACCTGTGGAACCAATACGGCGCCGACTATGACGACATGCTTGATCGCTTGGCGATCTTCGCAAACATCGATCTGAACGCAGTAGGTCTCTGATGGCGCTCGACCTCGAATCCCGCCTTCGTGTCTTCTTGGCCTCAGCGCCGCAGAACCGGCACGCCATCCAGACGCTCGAGCTCAGCCACAGCGCGATGTCCCAGGTCTTCCGGCTCTGGCGTGAGCCGTACGTCGGCGAGGTCACGACGGAAGACGGTGTGGTTTCTATGCTGCCACTGAATCTCGACATCAAGCTGGCCGGCACCGAGAACAACCTCGACCAGAAATTCGAGATCGCCATGGACACCGTCGATATCAACGACGAGTTCCGTAGCGAGATGGACCGCATCCCCGTGGCGACGACGGAGAAGGTGCGTGCGATCTATCGCGAGTACTTGAGCGACGACCTGTCTGAGCCCCAGACCACCGCCGTGCTGCAGTGCGAATCGGTCTCCTACAAGCTGGGTGCGGCCACGCTTTCCGCTGTGTCTCCGAGATTCAACGTCACCCGCACAGGGGAGACCTATGTGCCGCGGGACGTTCCTATGCTGAGGGGTTTCCTGTGAACGTCAACGAGTACCTGGCCAAGCAGTATCCGAGCCCGCCGTGTTGGGCACTGGTGGCCGACGTCTACAGCGCCGAACTGGGCGAGCCAGTGACCGCCTATCGCACGATCAACAGCTCTTTGCGAGCGATCGCAAGCACGTTCCGCATTGCCATGCACAAGAGCCAGCACGGCTTCGAGCAGATCGAAGTGCCGGGTGACTTCGCCATTGTTCTGCTGGGTCGCTCACCCTCGCTTGGGCTGCACCACTGCGGCGTCTTCTATGACGGCAAGGTGCTGCATGCCCTCGAGGACGGCAACCTGTACCAGGACCTGGCCAGCCTCGCCGATACCTATCAGGTCATGCAGTTCTGGGGGCGGCCGTGAGGATCCGTGTCTACGAGCATCCCTTTGCCCCGTGTGCTCCCCGGGTGTTCGAAGCGCCGTCGCTCGCGGAGTGGTTGCTCGAACACTACGGCGAGACGCCGAAGGGAAACGTGCAGATTTTCGCGGGCGAGCCCTCCGCCGAGACTGAGATCAGCCGAGACCTCGAGGCGTTGCTGAATGCGAACGCGCCCGAGTACGTGATCCTCGAAAGCCCAGGTGAGCCAGCGACTATCGTCAGCTTGCTGATCAGCGTGGTGCTGTCGATCGCATCGGCAATCCTGTTCCCTCCGCCGGACATGCCGGCGAATGTGAACCGCACCCAGCAGTCGCCCAACAACGCACTTGGATCGCGTGAGAACCAGGTGCGCCTGCTGCAGCGCGTCGAGGACATCTACGGCACCGTCAAGAGTGTGCCCTCGCTGATGATGCCTACGTACGTCAAGTACCAGAATAACGCGCGCATCGAGTTCGGCTACTACTGCGTCGGCAGGGGGTACTACAACATCTCGGAAGTGAAGGATGGCGAGACGCCCATCGGCTCGATCACCGGCGCCAGTGCTGCGGTCTACCCGCCGTTCCATTCGCCGAACGACGGTAGCGCGCCCCAGTTGCAGATCGGATCCGCCATCATCGACGCGATCGTGTCCGTTCGGCGAGCCGTGGAGACAGATGGCTTCACGCTGAAGGCGCTGAACCAGCTTCAGTTGCCGCCGATCGAGAGCTACGTCTACGCGAAGGCGGGGGACACCAGAGTCGTGACCACTGCAGATGGCCGAGAGATCGAGATCCCGGGCAATACCAGGGATCAGATCCTGCAGCTCAATGCTCGACCGAACTTCAACGCGATCAGTGAAGTGGGGCAGACCGTCACTATCTCCAATCTGGATGAGACGTATGCGGCCGATGGCGCGTGCGAGGTAGAGGGCGCGACTCGACAGTACACCGATACGAGTTCAGAGCCGAAGCTGCTTTTCACCAAGCTCAGGCCGGGCGACCAGGTCACGATCTCCGGATTCGTCAATGCGGCGAACAACGGCACCTTCATCGTAGACACGAAGCCCGCCGACAACATCATCAGAGTCACGAGCGGGTCACAGGTTGACGAGGCCGGCTTCCCATTGCCGAGATATGTTCACGCGGAGGGCGTTATCTTCCACCCTGGGTTCGCGGGCACGCGGACGATCGCAGAAGTCAACGATCAGGTGCTCGTCCTGGATGGTGCCACGTTTCCCGACGATCACGGGTACGACCCGGAGTTGCTGACGACCGTGGTCGTCAACAACGGCCTTGTCGATTGGACTGACTGGATCGTCCAGCCGGCGCTAGACCGGACGCAAGTCTGGGCCAATGTGGTGGCAGCCCAAGGAATCTATGCGGATAACGGCGGGCGTTCGCCGATGTCTGTGTCCTATGAGCTGCAGATCGAGCAGCTTGACCTCGACCTGAATCCGACCGGCAACGTCGAGACCGTCCCGAGCACGATGACCGGTGCAACGACTGACGAGCGTGGCGAGACGCTGGAGCGCGTCACGGGTTGGGTAGGTCCTGCACGGGTTCGCATGCGCCGAACGAGTCCATATCTGTACGACTTCAAGGGCACCATCGTCGATGAGATCAAGTGGGCCGACCTCTACAGCGTGTCGCCGATCGCCAGGTCTCACTTCGGGAACAAGACCACGATCCACACCGTCACGCGCGCCACGCCGCGGGCGACGGCGGTGCGCAACCGGCAGCTCAACTGTATTGCCAGTAGGTTGCTGCCGCGATGGACCGGCAGTGGGTTCTCCGGCGCTTTCGATGCCGAGGGCCGCCACGTGTCTGGCACCCTCCAAGCGACCGGCTTCCTGCATGACGTCATCGCCGCGGTGACACTCGATCCGAAGATCGGCAACCGTCCGCTGGCCGAGCTCGACATGGTGCAGATGTCTGCACAGGTGGATCTCGCTTATGCGATCCACCCCGAGCTGCCGACCTTCAGCTACACCTTCGACAGCGAGAACATCAGTCTCGAAGAGACGATCCAGACCATCGCGAATGCGGGAGCCTGTATCGCCTATCGCCAGAGCGGCCGGGTGCGCCTGGCGTTCGACCGCGCGCAGCCGGCCAGCACGGCACTCTTCACCCACCGCAACAAGCGCCCGGACGCTGAGACGATCACCCGGACCTTTGCGAACGATGCCGACTACGACGGCGTCGAGTTCATCTACCAGGATCCGGAGACCCAGCAGGCCGAGACCATTCGCCTGCCGCTCGATGGCAGCTTCACGAAGCTCAAGAAGTACGAGATCCCGGGCATCCGGTCGTACCCACAGGCCTGGCTTCGTGCGGCGCGTGAATACCGGAAGCTGATTGGTCAGCGCATTTCGATCGAGACGGAAACCACTACCGACGCTCGTGCGTTGCTGCCGAACGCGCGTGTAGACATCGTGGACAACACGCGCTTTCGAAGCTTTGACGGTGAGATCGTGGGGCAGAGCGGCCTCGAGCTCACGCTGAGCCGAGACGTCGAGTTCATCCCGGCCGTCAACCACAGCATCGTGCTGATCCGGCGCGACGGAAGCCTGGAGAGCATCAACGGGACCGCAGGCTCGGAGCCGAACAAGGTCGTGCTCCTGAGCTTGCCGAGCGAGGCCATCGTCACTGAGGGCGGCCAGGACGGCATCCGCACGATCTTCTCTTTTGCGAGCGATGACGCGCGCGAGGCGCAGGCCTACCTGGTGCAGGAGATCGGCGTGTCGGACGGGCAGTACATCCAGATCCGTGCCATCAACTACAGCGCGGACTACTACGCAGCGGATATCCAGGCGATTCCGCCCAAAGAGTCAGTCATCAACTGATGCAATAGAAAGAGAACAATGACAGCCATTCAAATCGCTGATCTGAATAACGGCAAGGTCGACGTTGACCACGTTGCGACCTGGGCAAATTCGACGGCGTTGAGCGCGACCGATCGAATGGGGCGTAGCAAACGGACGCTGGCAGGCATTGACGCCTTGGCGCTCGATCGGATGAGCGCCAACGACCTGCTCGCATTCCAGCAGCGTCAAGTCATCGATTTCAACGCGAAGGCACTCCTTGCAAGCCTGGGCTATCAAGTGCCTGTGCCCTATGAAGCCGGGCTGTCAATGACGACACCGTCTCAAACGGTTGAACACGATGGAAGCACCTATGCGCCGATCCAGTCGGAGCTCCCATTCACGACGAGCGGTGTGTTTGAGTCATCCAAGTTCCGCCTGATCCAGGGGGTGAGCGGCGCGGACCTTGCCGCAACCTACGGTTCGCTGATGATCGGCTACATCCAATCCGGCGTGGGGGCGATCGCGCGCACGGTCCTTGTCAAGCTCCTGGAGTTGGCGGTGTCGGCAGAGGAGTTCGGTGCGGTTGGCGACGGCGTCACAGACGATTCTCCGGCGCTGCAAAAGGCTGCGACGGCGCTCGCCGCTCGCGGTGCTGGAACGATCCTGCTGCAGCCCGGAAAGACCTACCAGCTTGCGACCGAAGTTGCCGTTGCCGCACGCATAGTCATTCAAGGTGGTGGCGCTCGGGTCCGGACGGGGGTGAACCACGCCTTTGCAATCACCGCTCCCATCGAGGTCTACGGGTTGGAGTTCGTGTCGACCGCTACGGGCAGCACGATCCCGGCCGCTGTCTATGGTGTGGCCAACGGACTCGGAGGGACGCGAATCGACGGCTGCAAGATCGGTCGCTTGGCGATCATCGTTCGCGACGGGCTGGCGAACTCGTCAGCGTCCAATCGATCTGTGCGAATCCTCAATTGCACATTCGACGGAAACTACACCGGAGGCACAGGCCTTGACACCACGAACGTACTGGACCTGCGAGGCGCGAACGATATCCACGTCGATGGATGCGACATGGATGTGGTGGGAGTCGAGCGCCTGGTCAAGATATCCGACTCGAGTCGGCGCATCTTCATTCGCGGCAACACCTTTCGCTGCGTGAGTACGACGATTGGCAAACAGTGCATTGACCTGTTTGCCGATTCGAGAGAGGTGATCGTCGAAGGCAATACCGCAGACCTCAACGGCTTCACCGCATTCGTCGAAAACAAGAACGGAGAGGGCAACACCGAGTATGCCGAGCCCTCTGAGGTTCTTGTCCGGGGAAACCTGCTGAAGTTTGCAGGTGCGTCTGCGTCGCTCAGTCCCATCGCGATCTATGGTGCATGGGGTTTGGCGGCGGGGACGCTGGCGCGCTCGACGGTCAAGGTCAACGGCAATGACATCCTGATTCAGGGCACGGGCACGCTCAATGCTCCCATAGTGGTTCGCGGCGTGACGCACGCAGATGTCACAGGCAACACAGTGTGGCGGGACGATAACCCGAACTTCGCCCCCGGCCTCGAGGTGAGCAACTGCAAGCGCATCATCATCGCGAACAACGAGATCGAGCACGGCCATGTGCTGATCGGCTTGGCCGCTCAGCATCCTGGTGGGACAACCTACTCGCAGCCCCCCGTGGATGCGCGAGTCGAGGGCAACATCATTTCCTCGTTCGGGTCTCAGGGTGGCGTCATGGTGATTGGTGCGGGCACTCTCAGTCGCCTCGCCGTCGGCAACAACACGTTGATCCCGAAGGCGGGGACCGGCTCATCTGGTGTCGTCCAGATCAACGCCTCGACGGTCGACAGCCTGTCGGTCGTCGGCAACCAGGGGTTCTCGCTGACCAATGCCGACATCTTGCTGGCGTCTGGCGGGACGGTGACCACCTATCACATGACCGGCAACGCATGGCAGTGGGGGCAGACCGTTTCGAACCCCGGGACCATCGCCAACAACAGTCAGTTCTCCCTGAATGTCACGGTGAAGGGGGCGGCAGTCGGCGATACGGTCGCTGTCGGCTTGCCTTACACGTCGCAAGGGGCGGGTGTAGAGGCCCGCGTCAGCTCCGGGAACAACGTCCAGATCACGCTGCGCAATCGCACCGGTAACGATCTGACCTTCGCGTCGGGGACTTTCACGGCACGTGTGAGTCGGGGGTGAAGAAGATGACGAACGAAATCCAACCCAGTGAACAGGGCCCAGCATGAATGGTCAACCCTCCGTTCTCGACGCCGTGGGCTTTGGCATCTTCATCGCCAGCTGGGTCTATGCCCCCAGCGTCGCGGCGGTCGTCGGCCCCTATATCGTCATCGTGCTGGCCGCGGTCATCGGTGCATCGTTCGCGCTCAAGCGGCGAGAGAAGACCGCGCGGCTGGTGGCCATCTGGTACTTCTTGCGCGTGGCGGGCCTTGCCGTGCTGATCACCGTGAGCCTCGCCGGCATCGTCAGCAGCTACTACAGCAGCCTGACGGAGCGGGTGCTGATCACACCAGTGGCCTTGATGATCGGGGCCATCGGTGACGACTGGCCTAAGTTGCTGCGCAACATCGTGCGCATCTTCTTCCGCGCCATCGATCTCGCCCGAGGCAAACCAGATCCGGACAAAGGGGAGCCGTCATGAGTTGGGACCTTGCGCGCCTTTGCGCGGTGTTGACCTGGCCGGCGAGCGCCGCGCTGATCGTCATTTCCTGCTGCCGCTTGAACGCCATGCCGAAGAACACACGGCTGCCGGTGGTCATCGAGTACGCCGTTTGGGCCGCCATTGCCGTCGGCATTCCACTGTTGCCGCTGGTCGGTGAGTGGCCTGGCCCGGGCACCGTGGCGCTTGCATACGCGCTGGTCGTGGTCCTGCTATGCAGCGCACGAGCCTGGGCCGGCGATGTGGCGCCCGATGAGGCGACCGACAACGCGCCGCTGATCAACCTTCCGGAGCCCCCCCCATGAACGATGAGCTGCACCTCGGCCCCGATGGCACAGAGCTGTGCCACTTCTACGAGAAGCTGCGGCTGCAGGCCTACCCGGACCCCGGATCGCCGCGCGCCAAGGCCATGCGCGTCGGCCGTCCGGCAGCGGAGTATCGAAAGCTCAGCGGCGCACCGTGGACGATCGGCTACGGGGAAACCGGGCCCGACGTGTTCGAGGGCTTGGTGATCACCGGACAGGAGGCGGATGAGCGCTTCGCGCGCCGCATGGCGCTCGAGTTCGAACCGGCGGTGCGCAAGGCGGTGAGGGTGCCGCTCAACCAGCGGCAGTTCGACGCCGTCGTCTCGATCTTCTACAACGCCGGGGTGGGGGCGCTGACGGCTTCGACGCTTGTGCGCGCGCTCAACCTGGGCGACTACGCCGGCGCCGCCGCGCAGTTCTCCCGCTGGAACAAATCCGGCGGCGAGGTGATGAAGGGCCTGCAGCGCCGACGCGAGGCTGAGCGCCTGATCTTCCTCGGCATGCCGGCCCGCACGGCCATCATTTCCGCCGAGGCGAAGCACCCATGACATGGGTGCTGGCCAACTGGAAGCTGCTGCTGGCCGTCGTCCTGCTGGTGCTGCTGGGCTTGCAGACGGTGCGTGTCGCCGAGCTCAAGCAGGACGCCGCCGACCAGCGCGCCGCGGACGCGGAGACCCGGCTGCTCGCCGACCGAGCTCAGCGCACTGAGGAACAGCGCCGCAGTGCGGCCGTCACAAAGGAGGCCACCGATGCCCAGATCCGAATCGCATCCCTGGAAGGCGACCTGCGCCTCGCTGCTGGTGCTGCTGACGGCCTGCGCGCCGCTGCCAACAGCGCCGCCAGTCGAGCCCGCGCGGGTGCCTGCGCTGCCACCTCAGGCCCGAGCCAGTCTGGTGCCGACGCCATCGGAGTGCTCGCCGACGTGCTTGGCCGGGCTGACCAGCGCGCGGGCGTCCTGGCAGAGCATGCTGACCGGCTCCGAATCGCCGGCATCGCCTGTGAGCGCTCCTACAACGCGCTGACGCCCCCAGCGGCGCGTTAAGGTTGCTGGTACGCCCTGCGCCCCCTGGACGAGGCAGCAAGGCCATCGGCGATGCGGTCGACAAGTCCGCGATACAGACGCACGAATTGATGTGCCTCACTAAGAATTTTGAAGCCGTGCCAGCGCGTTGACAATTTCAAGCGGTATGAAATCGCCATTTGTCTTGTAGAGCATGAACTCATCAATGACGGCGCAGCTCATGTTTTTTGTAGGGTGCGCTTGGATGAATCTTGCGAGCTCCGGAAAAGCATTTGCGACTATTTGCTCCACTTCACTGTGACCATGCAAGGTTGTGTGCCGCTGGTCGGAAAGCAGTGTTATGCCGTTCAGGTACTTAATTGGTGCATCTTTAGCGTTGTGGGTTTTGTGAATCACGAAAATCATATGGTCTAACGATATTTGAAGTTTCTCGCTAGATTCAAGCCAATCATCGATTTGCAGATCCGGTTGATCACGTGATAGCGGGTATTTTTGGGGTGCGACTTTGTTTAGCAGTGCCAAAATGCCAATGGGGTCCAGGCTCCAGTTTTCAAAAGAGTAAAAAACACCCTCGGCAGTTACAAAGATACCTTTCTCCGGGATTGACCGATTTTTCTTGTCCCAATCGAGCAGTCCTCGAGTTGTCTTGCTTCCCGCCTTTGTCATGCTTTCGACTTGAGCCAGAACTCGTGAAGAGCTTCCAAGTCCATTAAGTGATATCGCAATAGAGCGTATCGATTCCACGTCTGCTTTTGGCAAATGTTTTTTTACGATTTGCTCAATATTTTCCGTTGGAATTTTGTCGCCCGAACTCACAAAGTTCAAGGAAATAGAAGGATCGATCAAGTCGCATTTTGATCTTATTTTGGTCAGGATGTTTTGATACGCAAATGCATCGTTGAAGCTTTCAACAAATACTTGTCGACGCTTGTTGGGGTCAATGGAAATTTGAGGGACACCATCGAGAAGTTCTGCAATGGCAGTGTCGTTGGAGATGGGGTCGACCTTCCCGTTTGCGATTCGAAACAGCGCTCCTGCTGGAGCTAGTGCGGCGGTAGTGGGAGAGTGTGTAGTGAACACGATCCCGATATTAAATCTGCTGCAGATGGCGTTGAAGGTTTTGTACATCTGCAAAACCATCTGCGGATGCAAAAATGCGTCAGGCTCATCAAATAGGAAAAGTCGTGGAGAAGTATCGGATTTGTCGCTGGGTAAGGCAATATTGACAATGATCAATGCGAGCCAAAGTATGGTTTGCTCGCCGGTTGATAATTGATTGACGGCGCGAAATTCCTTGTTTTCCAAAAGAATTGCGCGCTCCTGATAGGTTCTGTTTGAAAGATCTGGAGTGGGAAATTGGAATTTCCCATTAAATACTTCGCCGACAACCTCGTTCAGTGCTTGCCAAGGAGGTGGGCCGTAGTGGGTTAAAAATTCTTCTGGGGTAAAGAATTTTATAGGATATCCCATTTGTGCTAGGCCCATGTTTTTTCTGTTGGTGTGCCAGGCTAAAAGATATCGATTGTACAGTTCGGAGAAGTTGAAATTTCCAAAGGGGTTGGGATTCCCCGGGTTGTAATGATCTTCAATTTCTTCGTCTGTCAGTTGCTGCGGTGATTTTCCGATTCTTTCTCCAATTTCCTTGGTAATACGCATTAGCTGCAGAAATTCAAAGTCATCGGGTGTTGCGTTGTACGCGGAAAGATTGTCTGTGAAATTAATTGATTTCCACGTGTGGTAACTTCTAATTAGTCTTCTTTGTTGGTCCTTGAGGCTCTCGATCCCATTTCCATAGCCGATTTCCGGAATTAAATCTTTTTGCTGAAAAGTCCGGGTGCTTTTAACCTGCTCGCCATCGACGAGGATAGGGTTTGTTCTAATTAATTCGAGCAATCTTGTTTTTCCGCTCCCATTTTTTCCAGTGATTATGGAGAGCGGAAATGCAAGTTGAACATCACGGCTAAGCGCCAGATTCCCGGCTTTGGGCCGCGGCATGAGAAGATGTTTAATCACAGCGAGAGAGGGAAGTGGTTGTCCCTGCGATTCTGTATCTTTTTGCATATGGCAGCCGCACGAGAGGCCGTGCAATCTCAAAGAAATAGGCCGCAGTCCGGCGCCACTGGCTTAGAAGTGGCCTAGATAATGACCTGAGGCAGTCGCGGGGTCGTAGAGCATCCTTCGCTTCGGACGCCGACTAATCGCCTTTGCGATGCGCTCCGCTTCAGTCGAGTGCTCGAACTCCCGTGCTTGGCGGCGGGATTCGGCGGGCGATGGCTTGGGGAAGTCGTGCTCAAAGCCGCTATTCGTTATGGCGACCGGCCGGCACCACCAGGTCTGCGGATAGTCGTCGGACTTGATGTTCTTCATTCCTCGCCCGCGGGGGATGATCTCAATGCCGCTGATCAAGATCCCCCCATGGATTTTCCGAACGTGCGCGCGGTCAAGCACCGGAATGATGTAGGTCTCGCCGTCGTCACGAAGGAGCATGGCTGCCCAAATGCCGCGCGCTGGTGCCGGCCCTGGAACGCGCTCCATGTAGACCAGATTGCCGACCGCACGCGTGTGCCTCACTGCCTCTGCCGAGGGCAGCTTGCCGCCTTCGAATCGGGTGCGGAACACCTCGTAGAGAATCTTGGTTGACACTGTATAAGCATACAGTCTCTTGGCGAGCCCGCAATGCTGCCCGCAGCGTAGCTTCTGGCGTAACTTTTCTGAAGCTGAATCTAGTTTCCCTGCGGGGAGCGCCCTGCCATCATCGGCGTGTGCCCGGCGAAATCGCCAGCCGAGGGAGCTTGATCTTTGGTGCTTTTCACCGGTAAGGTCATTGAATCCGTGGAGAAGAAAAGAGGGTGCGCGCTGCGCATCCCGGGGATCGGGTCATTATCGGGGACGGCCATCGGCGTGCGCGCCGTCCTCCCCGCACCGGCATCCCCGCCGCGTCCACTTTGGCCGCATTCCCCTGAATCCAGACAGCTCCCCCGTGCGTAGTCATGCGCATGCGCATGACTACGCGGGCGCACGCGACCTTCATCGATGGAGACCCCAGTGAGCTACGAGGACATCCGGAAACGATTTCATGTGCCTGCCCGCAAGGGCGCCAGGGTGCTGGTGCACGGGCAGCCCGGCACGGTGACCACCGTGCGGGGGCTCACGCTGCGCGTGCGGCTGGACGGCATGAGTTGGTCGCGGCCGTACCTGCCGGACGAGCTGCAATGGCTGCCGGCCCCAGCGCCCGAGCCGCAGGGGCAGGGCGGCCCCGAGCACTGACGCGGCCGGGCGCGGGCGGCGGCCCGCATTGCCCCTCCTAAAATCCCCCGGCGCAAACCCCGCGTGAAGAACAAAGGCGCCCATGGCCCCGTCGGATGAAATCAAAGGCCCTGCAGCGGACGCGCTCCCGGACACCGCCACCCTGCCCGCTGACCTCGCGGCGCTGTACCTGTGCATGTCGCCGGCCCAGCTGGCGGACCTGCGCAAGTCGAAACGACCCGAAGGGCGACCGGGCACGGGCAACAGCGGCCCGTCCGTCATCCGGCCTGTCGAGGGCACGGGCGGCGCCAAGGACCCGGCGCTCTACCAGCTCGGCACGCTGCGCGAATTTGCCAAGGCGCACGCCGCCCCCTCGGCCTTCGACACCGCGCTGAACACGGGCCTGCCGGGCTGGTTCGGCGCCAAGCTGCCTTTCTTCGCCGAGCGCGAACCGCGCATCAAGCGCGGCAAGCGCGTGCTCATCGGCGGCGCCTGGGACCGGGCCGATCCGCTGCGCGAACAGCGCTTCGTCGCGCTGGCCAAGGGCCGCATCCGCTTCACATCGCTGACGTGTGCGGAAGCCGCGGCGAGCCTGTGGGCCGACGTGGCCAGCCACCGCGCGTTCGCCGACCAGGGGCTGGCCCTGCTCGCGCGCGAGACGCAGGCCATCGAGGCCTCGCTGGCCGATACGGCCCGCCTGGCCGCGACCGCACCGACCGATGCGGCGGCCTGACCTCCCTTCAAGTTCGACGATGGAAGTGCTCCGATGCTGATCAACTGCGTGGCCTATGAAAACGGCGCCAAGCTCGCCGACATTCCCGTCGAGGACATCAGCGACTACATCTCCCGCGCCGGCTGTTTCGTCTGGGTGGCGCTGAGCGACGCCACGCCCGAAGAGCTGGCCCAGATGCAGGACGAGTTCGACCTGCACCCGCTGGCCGTCGAAGACGCCCAGCACGGTCACCAGCGCCCCAAGGTGGAGGAGTACGGCGACTCGCTGTTCGTCGTGATGCACCTGGTCGAGCCCTCGACCGACACCGAGGGGGAGGGCGGGCACAGCGTGAACGTGGGCGAGGTCAACGTGTTCGTCGGCCGCAACTACGTGCTGTCGGTGCGCAACCGCAGCCAGCAGGGCTTCCTGGGCGTGCGCGAACGCTGCGAGCGCGAGCCCGACCTGCTGCGCAACGGCGCGGGTTTCGTGCTCTATGCGCTGATGGACGCGGTGGTCGACCGCTACTTTCCGGTGATCGACGCGCTCGAAGTGGAACTCGAATCCATCGAGCAGCAGATCTTTGCCCAGGGCGGCGCGGCGCGCGACAAGATCAAGCAGCTGTACGACCTGAAGCGCCGCAGCCTCATCCTCAAGCGCGCGGTGGCGCCGCTGGTGGAGGCGGCGGGCAAGCTGCACGGCGGGCGCGTGCCGCAGATCTGCGTGGGCACGCAGGAGTACTTTCGCGACGTGGGCGACCACCTGGTGCGCATCAACGGCTCGATCGATGCGGTGCGCGACACCATCGCCACGGCGGTGCAGGTGAACCTCTCGATGGTCACCATCGAGGAGAGCGAAGTGACCAAGCGGCTCGCCGCCTGGGCCAGCATCTTCGCGGTGTGCACGGCCTTCGCAGGCATCTGGGGCATGAACTTCGAGCACATGCCGGAGCTGAAATTCCGCTATGGGTACGCGATGGCGCTGGGGTTGATCGTCAGCACCTGCGGCTACCTCTACTACCGGTTCAAGCGCGTCGGCTGGCTCTAGCGCGAAGCCCGGCCCCGGGCTTCGCGACTGAATCGCGCTTTCCTTATTCGTCGTGCGTGTCGTGCGTCGCCACAGCACCGCGACGCCAGTAACCCGACGCCCGAACCCACTTCGGGTTCGCGCCGCGCTCGCCCACGAGGTGCGCACGCAGCGCCTTCGCGATCGCCGATTCGCAACCCACCCAGGCGTGGAAGTCGCCGTCCGGCAGCGTCATCGCTTTCAGCGTGTCGACCAGCACGGGGCTCAGTCCCGGCGCGGCGCCTTCGCGGTGCACCCAGCGCAGCGTGAGCTCGGCCTGCGTCTCCAAAGGGATCTCGTCGACCTTGCTGTCGACTTCCGCCAGCACCACCACGCGCGCGCCGGCCGGCAGTTCGGCCAGGCGGCGCGAGATCGCGGGCAGGGCGGTGTCGTCGCCGATCAGCAGGTGCCAGTCGAATTCGGTCGGCACGATGAACGAGCCGCGCGGGCCGCCCACGCCGACGATGTCGCCGGGCTTGGCCTGCTCGGCCCACTGCGTGGCGGGGCCGGCGTCGTGCAGCGCGAAGTCGATCTCCAGCGTGTTGGCCTGTGCGTCGTGGCGGCGCGGCGTGTAGTCGCGCATGGCGGGGCGCCCGCCTTCGGGCCACACGGGGCCGTCGGGGCCGGCGGTCGGCAGCGTGAGCTGGCCGGTGGCGGCGTCGGGAAAGAACAGCTTCGCGTGGTCGTCGAAGCCGGGGCTGGTGAAGCCCTGGAGCGCGTCGCCGGTCAGCGTGATGCGGATCAGGTGCGGCGTCACGCGCTGCACGGTCTTCACCGTGAGCTGGCGAAAACGCAGTTCGTGGCGCACGCGGCGAGGCGCGCGGTCGGGCGTGTTGGAAGAGGGAGTCGTAGTGAAGTCAGTCATTTGCAGAGATGGGTTCAGATGCGTTCGAGCTGTTGTGCGGCGCTGTCGAGCACCGCGGCGAATTCGTGGGCTTGTTGTTCGGTGAGGGGGGCGCCGCCAAGGCGCAGGCGCATCGCGAGCTTGAGGTTTTCGATGGCGCGGGTGACCTGCGGGGGCCGTCCGGCGCGCGGGCCGGCGCCATCCACGCCGCCCGCCATGCGGGCCATCATGGCGTCGGCCGTCTCGCGGTTGGCGGCCAGGAACTCCTGTCCGCTCGGCGTGATGCTGTAGCGCTTGCGGCCGCCGACGTCGGCGGTTTCCACGCTCAGGTAGCCCAGCTCTTCCAGCAGCGTGAGCGTGGGGTAGACCACGCCGGGGCTCGGCGCGTAGGTGCCGCCCAGGCGGTCTTCGATGGCCTTGATGAGCTCGTAGCCGTGCGAGGGCTTGTCGGCAATGAGCTGCAGCAGCACGAAGCGCAGCCCGCCGTGGCCGAACACCCGGCCCGCGCCGCCGCCGCGCCCGCCGCGCATCCCGCGGCCACCGCCGGCCAGGCCGTCTTCGTGCTCGCCGCGCGGGGCGTGGCGGTGGTGATGGTGGTGCGGAGCGTGGTGAAGGTGGCGCATGGGGATGGCTTTCTTGAGTGGGTCGAGACTATTCTAGATATATCGAAATGGAAAGCGAAAGCCCTCCCATCGGGCGACCCTGCCGGTCGCATGGGTTCTGGCGCGACCTCGGCGGGCGAGAGTGGGCGAGAGCGGGCTACAGCGGACGCAAAGGCGCCGCGCGCGCAATCAGCCGGATCTGCTCGAAATCCAGCCGGTCCAGCGCCTGGCGAAGCGTCAGCACCATCGGCTGGCTGTGCGCCTCGGCGGCCAGCCGGTTCACCCATTCGTGCAGGTCGCTCCAGCGCCCGTCGCGGGCCAGCGCTTCGAGTTCGTCCTTCTGCGCCGGCGACAACGGCGTCAACACCGGAAGTGGCCGGCGTGCCCTGGGCTTTGGGCGCGGACCGGGCGCGGCGATGGGTTCCGGCAACGGCGGTGCAGGCGCAGCCGACGAAGGCGCCAGCTCGGTCGACAGCGAGAACACCACGCGCGTCCCCGTGCCCATGCCGCTGTGAATGGCGAGCCGCCCGCCCATCCGCTGCACGATGCGCTGCGCGATCACGAGCCCGAGGCCGCCGCCCGCCATGCTGGGTGCGTTGTCGGCCAGCAGGCGGGTCATGCGATCGAGCGTGTCGGTGTCGATGCCCGTGCCGCTGTCGGTCACCTCGAAATGCAACAGCCACGCGCCGTGGGACGGTTGCGCCTGCAAGCGCAGCCCGATGGCGCCGTTGCGCGTGAACCTGGCCGCGTTCGACAGCAGGTTCAGCACCACCTGCTGCAGCCGCTTGCCGTCCAGGTGGACCAGGGCCGGCAGCTCACCGTCGATCGTGAGTTCGAAGCTGTTGTGCTGGCGCTGTGCGAGCGCGTCCGCGTACTGCGCGACGTTGTCGACCAGCGTGCGCAGCTGCACCGGCTGCGCCTCGACGGCCAGCGGCGCCAGCTCGCCCTTGGCGTAGTCGACCAGGTCATCGATCAGCTCCAGCTGGTAGGCCGCGCTGCGCTCGATGGTGGCGAGCCGCGCGGGCGCGGGCGTGTCGCTGCCGTCCTGCATCAGCTTCAGGTTGCCCAGGATGGTGGCCACCGGCGCGCGCAGGTCGTGGCTGATGTAGGCCAGCAGTTCCTTCTGTTCGCGCGTGCGCTGCTCGGCCTGGCCCAGCGCCTCGCTCAGGGCGCGGGTCTTGCGCACCACTTCTTCCTCGAGCCGCTGCTGTTCCTGGGCCTGCCACTGCAGCAGCGTCTGCTGCGCCGCGTTGCGCTGGCGCGTCTCCTGGAACGACCAGGCCGTGATCGCGAACGCGCCCACCAGCATGCCCGGGAACGCCAGCGCATAGTGGTCGAAGTCGGACATCGAGCGCTCCGCGAACATCAGCGCCGACATGCGCATCAGCGCGCCCACGCAGATCACCAGCATCACCAGCAGCGACAGCCGCCCGCCCGGCCCGGCGCGCCGCTGGTAGATGAAGGTGCAGACCGTCAGCGCGAGCACGATCAGCGGCGCGTTCACGATGCCGATGGCCGCGAAGGTCGCGTAGGGGCCGAGCAGGGTGCCCAGCAGCACGACGATCTCGACGCCGGCCAGCACGAACAGCAGCGGGCGCCCGGGCACGCGCACCGGGCTCTGGCGGCCGCGCTCGTGAAAGTACAGCAGCAGGCACAGCGCCGTGGCCGCCACCATCACGCTGTGCCCGCGGTAGCTCCAGACCGTGCTGTCGGGCCAGAGCGCGATGCGCGCATAGCCCCGGTAGGTGGCCTCGTACAGCGCCAGCAATGCAAAGCTCCCCGCCTGGAACGCGAGCATCGGCGCGCGCGAAATCCACCACAGCGCCGCCGAGTACACCGCGAAGGCCAGCAGCCCGCCGATCAGCAGGCCGCTGAGCAGCGCATGGTTGCGTTCGATGTGATGCCACGCCTCGTCGGTGTGCAGCTCCAGCACCAGCTTGATCTGGCCCGTGCTCATGACGCGCACCAGCACCTGCACCGACTCGCCCGGCTGCAGGTCGATCTGTATCTGCGGAATGCGGTCGTGGCGGTGCGTGCTGTCCATCGGGTCGGACACGCCGGCCTGCACATGCGTCCATGCGGGTTGGCCATTGCGCGTGCGCAGCAGATGAAAGTCGACATGCCGCAGCCACGTCACGTTGAGCCCGAACCGCGCCGTGCGCACCTCCTGCGCATCGTTGACCAGCGACAGGCGCAGCCACACCGCCGAGGTCGAGAACCCGCGCATCAGCTGGTCGGGCGTGGCGGGCACGAACCCGTTCGCACCGCCGCTGGGCAAGGCGAGCACCTCGCGCGCCGACAGGCGGGCCGTGGGGTCTTCCAGCACTTCGACGGTCTGTTCGACGGAGACATTGCCCCGGTTCAGCGCGCTGAACCTGACGGCTTCCGCCGCGCTGGCGGCGAAGCACCACAGCCACAAGGCCAGGCCGAGCAGCAAGCCGCTTGCCCACCAGGGGCGTGTGCGCACCGGATGCATCGCGCGTCAGGTGCCGGAACGTTCGACACCGGCCTGGCGACAGGCCGAGGGCGTGCAGTCGAAGTACTCGCGAAACGCCGTCGCGAAATTCGCGGCGCTCGAGAACCCCACCGCCGCGGCGATCTCTTCGATGCGCATGGCCGATTCGAGCAGCAGGCGCTGCGCCTCGTGCAGCCGCGCCTCGCGCACGAACTCGAACACCGTGCGGTTCGTCAGCTCCTTGAACACGCGCGACAGGCGCTTTTCGTGCGTGCCCACGCGCGCCGCCAGCTCGCGCAGCGGCAGCACGCGGCTCAGGTCGGCCAGTATCAGCCGCTCGGCCGCCTGCATGAGCGCGCGGTCCATGCCCGAGCCCGGCGCGCCGCCGTCGTTCGCGGCGGGGCTGTCGGGCGGGGGCGCCGGCTGCGGGGCAGGGGCGGTGCGCGCCCTGCGGGATTCCGCCAGCGCCAGGTGAATTTCGACGCGGGCCATCACCTCGGCCGGGTCGAAGGGCTTCACGATGTAGTCGACCGCGCCGGCCCGCAGGCCCGTCAGGCGCTCTTCCAGGCTGGCCGACGAGGTCACGAAGATCACCGGAATGTCCGCCGTGGCCGGGTCGGCCTTCAGCAGGCGGCAGGCGGCAAACCCGTCGGTGCCGCCCAGGCGCACGTCCAGCAGCACCAGGTCCATCTGCAGCGTCGTCGCCCGCCGGTAGCCCTCCATCGCGTCGAAGGCGAGCGTGATGCGGTAGCCGGTGCCCCGCAGCGTTTCCAGCAAGAGCTTGAGTTCGTCAACGTTGTCGTCGACAACCAGCAGATGAGCTCTCCGGGGCTCCGGAGGTGACCAATAGGACATGGAAAGAGGGGGCGCCGGCACCGCGTTGGAACGCTCTGTGGCCGAAACAATGTAACCAAGAAATTAATTTGGTAATCATTGTCACAAGAAATGCAAATTCATCCAATGACCGGTCTTCATTCCTGATCGATTCACCCGCCATTGACGCCCGAGGCCTTAAAAAAGGTGCCGCAGCGAGGGGGTCTGTCAGAGGGGAAACGGGGCGCTGGACAGGGCCCGTTCGGTATTGCAGCAAATAGCCGGGCCGATTCCGTCCATCAAAAGAATTGGACGCTCCGGCAAAAGCCCGTAAGCCAAAAGGCCGCCAGCGCTCGCTTTCCTGACTTGCGAATTGCTGAATTTCTTTGGCCAATCGTGTGAAGTATTCGACATTCACACACGTTTGTGAACAGTTGTACGCCACGGCAAACGCCACGGCCTCTCCGGCAAAAGTCCGGACACCCCCCCGAACCAAGAATCCGGCCCCATGCAAGCGCAAGCCTGCGTGACCCGCGCACCGGGTCTCGCTGGCGAGTCCTCGAGAGCCACCCGCGGCCTTCGAGATTTCCCAACGTGCGACCCGGGCTGTTCGCTGAAAGCGAGGGCTCGCCCGAGGTCCGGAGTCAAGGAGAAAGACCAATCATGGAAGCTGTTTACAAGTCTGGTGGCGCGTCATCCCGCAAAGCGACGGCGGAAGCCCCTCTGGTTCTGGATCGCCCGTCGATCGTCACGCTGAAGATCGCGCCCGAGAGCGTGCTCAAGTTCGAGCGCCGCGGCGACGACCTCGTGCTCGTGCTGCGCGACGGCCAGGAAGTCGCCGTGCGCGGCTTCTTCGCCGAGTACCCCGACGCCGGCCGCAACGACCTCGTGCTCGAGGACGGCGCCGGCGTGCAGTGGTGGGGCCAGTACACCGCGCCCTGGAAAGACTTCCACTTCACCGAGATCGAATGGAACGACGCCGGCGGCGCCTTGCTGCCCGACGGCGTGCCGGGCTGGCTGCTGGGCGCGCTCGGCGTGCTGGGCGTTGGTGCCGCCGCGAGCGGTGGCGGCGGTGGCGGTGGTGGCCCGGCCTTCATCCCGCCGTTGCTGCCCGCGCAGAACCGCGGCCCCGAAGGCAAGGCCGATCCTGTCGTCACCGACCAGGACAAGCCCGTTAGCGGACAAGTGCAGGCGACCGACCCCGACCGTGACACGCTGACCTACACCGTCGCCAAGGGCCCCGAGCACGGCACCGTCACCGTCGATCCGACCACGGGCCAGTTCGTCTACACGCCCAAGCCCGGCTACGAAGGGCCCGACAGCTTCGAAGTGACCGTCAGCGATGGCAAGGGCGGCACCACCACCGTCACGGTGCCCGTGACCGTCTCGCCCGTGAACGACGCGCCCACCGCGCCCGACTACACCGAGACCACGACCGAAGACACGCCCGTGAGCGGCCGCGTGACCGGCAGCGACATCGACAGCGGCGACACGCTGACCTACACGAAGGGCAGCGATCCAGCGCACGGCACGGTGACGGTCAACCCGGATGGCACGTACACGTACACGCCGAACCCGGACTTCCATGGGACGGACAGCTTCACTGTCACGGTGAGTGATGGCCATGGCGGGACGACGACGAGCACGGTGACGGTGACGGTCTCGCCCGTCAACGACGCGCCCGAGGCGCCCGACTACAACGAGACGACGAACGAAGACACGCCGGTCAGCGGCAAGGTCGTCGGCAGTGACGTGGATGGCGACACGCTCACGTACGTGAAGGGCAGCGACCCGGCACATGGCACCGTCACGGTCAACGCCGACGGCACCTACACCTACACCCCGGGTGCCAACTTCCACGGTACGGACAGCTTCACCGTGACGGTGAGCGACGGCCACGGCGGCACGACCACCAGCACGGTGAACGTGACCATCAACCCGGTCAACGACGCGCCGACGGCGCCCAACTACAACCAGACCACGAACGAAGACACGCCGGTCAGCGGCCAGGTCGTTGGCAGCGACGTCGATGGCGACGCGCTGACCTATACCAAGGGCAGCGACCCGGCACACGGCACGGTCACGGTCAACGCCGATGGCACGTACACCTACACCCCGGGTACGAACTTCAACGGCACCGACAGCTTCACCGTCACGGTGAGCGACGGCCACGGCGGCACCACCACCAGCACCGTGAACGTGACCATCAACCCGGTCAACGACGCACCGACGGCGCCTAACTACAACCAGACCACGAACGAAGACACGCCCGTCAACGGCAAGGTGACGGGCGCTGACGTGGACGGCGATGCGCTGACCTACACGAAGGGCAGCAATCCCTCGAATGGCTCGGTGGTCGTCAACCCCGACGGCACCTACACGTACACGCCGAACCCGAACTTCAACGGCACCGATACGTTCACCGTCACGGTCAGTGACGGCCGTGGCGGTACGACGACCAGCACCATCACGGTCACCGTCGATCCGGTCAACGATGCCCCCACGGCGCCCAACTACAACCAGACCACGAACGAGGACACGCCCGTCAACGGCAAGGTCATCGGCAGCGACGTCGACGGTGACGCGTTGACCTACACCAAGGGCAGCAATCCTTCGAACGGTGCTGTCACGGTCAATCCCGATGGCACGTACGTCTACACGCCGAACCCGAATTTCCACGGCACTGACACGTTCACCGTCACGGTGAGCGACGGCCATGGCGGCACGACGACGAGCACCATCACGGTCACCGTCGATCCGGTGAACGATGTACCCACGGTGCCCGACTACACCAAGACCACGAACGAAGACACACCCGTCAGCGGGCAAGTGGTCGGCAGCGACGTCGATGGCGACACGTTGACCTACACGAAGGGCAGCGACCCAGCGCACGGCACGGTGACGGTCAATGCCGATGGCACGTACACCTACACCCCAGGTGCTAACTTCAATGGCACCGACAGCTTCACCGTCACGGTGAATGACGGCCACGGTGGTACGACCACCAGCACAGTGAACGTGACCATCAACCCGGTCAACGACGCACCGACAGTCCCCAACTACACCGAGACGACGAACGAAGACACGCCCGTCAGCGGACAAGTGACCGGCAGCGACGTGGATGGCGACACGCTGACTTATGTGAAGGGTAGCGACCCCGCGAACGGCACGGTGACGGTCAACGCGGACGGCACCTATACCTACACCCCGAATGCCAACTTCAACGGCACCGACACGTTCACCGTCACGGTGAGCGATGGCCATGGCGGCACGACGACCAGCACCGTCACCGTCACTGTCGATCCGGTGAACGATGCACCGACAGTCCCCAACTACACCGAGACGACGAACGAAGACACGCCCGTCAACGGCCAGGTCGTCGGCAGCGACGTCGACGGCGACGCGCTGACCTACACCAAGGGCAGTGATCCGGCGCATGGCACGGTCACCGTCAATGCCGACGGCACGTACACCTACGTTCCCGGCGCCAATTTCCACGGCACGGACAGCTTCACCGTCACGGTGAGCGACGGCCACGGCGGCACGACGACCAGCACCATCACCGTCACTGTCGATCCGGTGAACGACGCACCCACGGTGCCCAACTACACCGAGACCACGAACGAAGACACGCCCGTCAACGGTCAGGTCGTCGGCAGCGACGTCGACGGCGACACGCTGACCTACACCAAGGGCAGCGATCCGGCGCATGGCACGGTCACGGTCAACGCGGATGGCACCTACACCTACGTCCCTGGCGCCAACTTCAACGGCACCGACAGCTTCACGGTGACGGTGAGCGACGGTCACGGTGGAACGACCACCAGTACGGTGAACGTGACCATCAACCCGGTCAACGACGCACCGACGGCGCCCAACTACACCGAGACCACGGACGAAGACACGCCTGTCAGCGGCCAGGTCGTCGGCAGCGACGTCGATGGCGACACGCTGACCTACACGAAGGGCAGCGACCCCGCGCACGGCACGGTGACGGTCAACGCGGATGGCACCTACACCTACGTCCCTGGTGTGAACTTCAACGGCACCGACAGCTTCACGGTGACGGTGAACGACGGTCACGGCGGCACCACCACCAGCACCGTCAACGTGACCGTCAACCCGGTCAACGATGCACCGACGGTGCCCAACTACGTCGAGACCACGAACGAAGACACCCCCGTCAGCGGGCAAGTGGTCGGCAGCGACGTCGACGGCGACACGCTCACGTACGCGAAGGGCAGCGATCCAGCGCACGGCACCGTCACGGTCAATCCCGACGGCACGTACACCTACACGCCCGGCGCCAACTTCAACGGCACCGACACGTTCACCGTCACGGTGAGCGACGGCCACGGCGGCACGACCACCAGCACCGTGAACGTGACCATCAATCCGGTCAACGACGCACCGACGGCGCCCAACTACACCGAGACCACGAACGAAGACACCCCCGTCAGCGGGCAAGTGGTCGGCAGCGACGTCGACGGCGACACGCTCACGTACGTGAAGGGCAGCGACCCGGCACATGGCACCGTCACGGTCAACGCCGATGGCACGTACACCTACGTCCCCGGCGCCAACTTCAACGGCACCGACACGTTCACCGTCACGGTGAGCGACGGCCACGGCGGCACGACGACCAGCACCATCACGGTCACCGTCGATCCGGTGAACGACGCCCCCACGGTGCCCAACTACGCCCAGACCACGGACGAAGACACCCCCGTCAGCGGTCAAGTGATCGGCAGCGACGTGGACGGCGACGCGCTGACGTATGCACTGGGCAACGGCCCTGCGCATGGCAGCGTCACGGTCAACGCCGATGGCACCTACACCTACGTCCCCAGCGCGAGCTTCAACGGCACCGACACGTTCACCGTCACCGTGAGCGACGGCCATGGCGGCACGACCACCAGCACGGTGACGGTCACGATCGACCCGGTGAACGACGCGCCGACGGTGCCCAACTACGCCCAAACGACGGACGAAGACACACCCGTCAGCGGCCAGGTCGTTGGCAGCGACGTCGACGGCGACACGCTGACCTACGTGAAGGGCAGCGACCCCGCGAACGGCACGGTCACGGTCAACGCGGACGGCACCTACACGTACACACCCAACGCCGACTTCAACGGCACCGACACGTTCACCGTCACGGTCAGCGACGGCCACGGCGGCACGACCACCAGCACGGTGACCGTGACCATCGACCCCGTCAACGACGCCCCGGTCTTCGTCGACGGCGGCGGCACGCCGGTCGACACGGCCACCGGCTACGTCTTCGGCTACGACGAGAACCGCCCCGCGGGCACCGTGCTCGGCACGGTCCAAGCCACCGACATCGACAGCGCGAACGTCACCTACAGCATCCTCTCGGGCAACGACCAGGGCTACTTCGCCATCGACCCGGTCACGGGCGAGATCAGCCTCACGCCGGCAGGCGCTGCAGCTTTCGTCAACGACTACGAAGCAGGCGCCAACGCGCACGCGCTGGTGATCGGTGCGACCGATGGCACGGCCACGACCACCATCCCCGTCACGCTCAACGAGCAGAACATCAACGACGCACCGACGGTGCCCGACTACGCCAAGACCACGGACGAAGACACACCCGTCAGCGGCAGCGTGGTCGGCAGCGACGTCGACGGCGACACGCTGACCTACGCCAAGGGCAGCGACCCATCGCACGGCACGGTCACCGTCAACGCCGACGGCACCTACACATACACGCCCAGCGCCGACTTCAACGGCACCGACAGCTTCACCGTCACGGTGAGCGACGGCCATGGCGGCACGACGACCAGCACCGTCACCGTGACCATCAACCCCGTCAACGACGCCCCGGTGTTCGTCGACGGCGGCGGCACGCCGGTCGACAGCGCCACCGGCTACGTCTTCGGCTACGACGAGAACCGCACTGCGGGCACCGTGCTCGGCACGGTCCGCGCCACCGACATCGACAGCGCAACCGTCACCTACAGCATCCTCTCGGGCAACGACAACGGCTACTTCGCCATCGACCCGCTCACGGGCGAGATCAGCCTCACGCCGGCAGGCGCTGCAGCCTTCGTCAACGACTACGAAGCGGGCGCCAACGCGCACTCGCTGGTGGTCGGTGCGAGCGACGGCACCATCACGACGAACATCCCCGTCACGCTCAACGAGCAGAACGTCAACGAGGCACCAGAGGCTCCCGACGACACCAAGACCACGGACGAAGACACGCCGGTCAGCGGCCAGATCGTCGGCAGCGACGTCGACGGCGACACGCTCACCTACGTGAAGGGCAGCAACCCGTCGAACGGCACGGTGACGGTGAACCCCAACGGCACCTACACCTACGTTCCCAACGCCAACTTCAACGGCACCGACAGCTTCACCGTCACGGTGAGCGACGGCCACGGCGGCACGACCACCAGCACGGTGACCGTGACCGTCAACCCGGTGAACGACCCGCCCACGGCCACGGCGACCGACGCCGGCATCGTCTCCGAAGGCAGCCTGCCCGGCGGCATTGCGGCGGTGGGCGAGCCGTCGGTGCAATCGACCGGCAAGATCTCCATCGCGGACCCCGACAGCCTGGCGGGCGACCTGTCGGTGTCGCTCAGCGGCCCGACCGGCGTCACCTCCGGCGGCCAGCCGGTGTCGTGGACCTGGGACGCGGGCACGCACACGCTCACGGGCAGCGTCACCGTCGACGGCGTCACCACCCAGGTGATGACCGTGGCCGTGGGCAATGTCACCGCCACGGGCGCGGGGCAGTTCGAGGCGGGCTACACCGTCACGCTGAAGGCGCCGATCGACCACCCGGCGGGCAACGGCGAGGGCGTGTCGAACCTGCACTTCGAGGCCGTGGTGAGCGATGGCCAGCTCAGCGGCGCGCCGGTGGGCTTCAATGTGCCCGTCAAGGACGATGCGCCGGTGCTCGTGAACGGCGAGCAGTCCGTCGACGTGGCACCGATCAACACGAACCTGATGGTGATCCTGGACCTCTCCGGGAGCATGGGCGAGGAGAACCCGACGCGGCTCTCGCGTGCGAAGGAGGCCATCAAGAACCTGATCGACGGCTACGACCTGTACGGCGATGTGCGGGTGCAACTCGTCACCTTCAGCACGACCGGGCAGGCACAACAGGCCTGGATGACGGCGGCCCAAGCCAAGACGCTGGTGCAGAGCCTGCAGGACGGGGGCAGCACCAACTACGACGCCGCCCTGGCTACGGCGATGACCGGCTTCGAGGCCAATGGCAAGCTGCAGGGCGCGCAAAACGTGTCCTACTTCCTCACGGACGGCGAGCCGACCCGGGGGGACGGCAACACCGGCCAGCTCGGGAACAACAGCAACGGCAGCAACACGGCCGACTTCGGTATCCAGGCGGCGGAAGAAGCGATCTGGAAGACCTTCCTCACCAACAACAAGATCAACTCGTTCGCACTGGGTCTCGGGTCCGACCTCTTGCCCGCGGCGCAGGGCATCATCGACCCCATCGCCTACAACGGCAACACCGGCACGAACACCAACGGCAAGATCGTCACCGACACGAGCCAGCTGAACGACATGCTGCAAGGCACGATCAGCGTGCCGCCCACGGTCAGCAACCTGCTGACCGGCGGCCTCGGCGGCTCGTCGGGCTTCGGTGCCGACGGTGGCCATGTGTCCACGCTGACCATCGACGGCACCGTCTACGCCTTCGACAGCAGCACGGGCCTGATGACGAAGACCGGCCCCGCCACCAGCAGCGACTACAGCTACAACCAGGCGACGCACCAGGTCACCATTGCCACCGACAAGGGCGGCAAGCTGGTGGTGGACTTCGACACGGGCGAGTTCAGCTACCAGGTGGCACCGCGCACCACAACCTCGCACAACTACGACGAGACCCTCAGCTACCAGGTGGTCGACCGCGACGGCGATGCGAGCAACGTGGCCACGCAGACGCTGCACGTCAACTACACGCCTGCAGCGGGTGCGGCAGCGCTCTTCACCTCGGCAGACTCGTTGGGCCTGGCCGGCGTCGACGAAGTCACGGTGTCGATCGAGCAGCAACAGCAACCGCACGATGCGCCGCATTTCCCCTTCGGCGACAGCCCGGCGTGGGGCGGGCTGCAGCTGTCCGACATGCTGCAGGGCTTCGGCGCTGTCGAGTCGCTGCATGCACTGTTGCAGGCCGCGTTCCCACCGGCCTTCGGTGGCACGCAGGCGTCTCCCACGGTGCTGTCGCTGGCGTCGTCCGCAGATTCGCTCGCGGCCTACGCACCGCCCGTGGCGCCATCGCTCACCGACGAGCTCCACATGGGCCTCGCGCTTCACCACTGACCGACCGGTGTGCCGGCGCCGCTCGCGGCGTCGGCACCTGGTGGTCTGCACGTCTTCACGCATGCTTGCTTCCCGTCATCTTTCGTCTGCTGCCGCGGGCCTTTTCTTCCTGCTCGCCGGATCGGCGGCGCTTGCGCAAGCGAGCACCGCCGCCCCGCTGGGCATGGCCGAGGCCGTGCGCCTGGCCGCCACCTCGCACCCGACCGTGCGCAACGCCGTCGGCCAGGCGCTGCAGGCGGGCGAGGGCATTGCAGCCGCGCGCTCGGGCTACTACCCGCAGGTCAGCGCCGGCGTCAGCGCGCGCACGGGCAACCGCCAGCTGCAGGCCGACGGTCGCCGCCAGGTGCACCAGGCCTCGCTGTCGGTGACCCAGCTGCTGTACGACTTCGGCAAGGTGTCGAGCGCCGTGAGCGAGGCCGAAGCCTCGGCCACGGCCGCGCGCGCCAAGCTGCTGGTGGCGGTCGACGACGTGGTGCGCGACACCGCGCAGGCATGGATCGAAGTGCATCGCCAGCAGGCGCTCGGCGAAATCGCGCAGGCCCAGGTGAAGGGCGTGCAGTCGCTGGCCGGCCTCGTGGGCGAGCGCCAGGCCAAGGGCGCCACCAGCCAGTCCGACGTGGCGCAGGCGCAGTCGCGCCTGGAGGCCGCGCGGGCCCAGCAACTCAACACCGCGTCGCAGGCCGAGCGCTGGCGCCTGAACCTCATGCACCTGACCCAGGGCCGCACGCCGGCCGGCATCGCCGGCGAAGCGCCCGTGCCGCTCGCGAGCGCTTGCGCCGCGCTGCCGCAGACAGCCTTGCCCGCACCGACCGTGCAGATGGCACAGGCCGAGCGCGACATGGCGCAGGCCGCGCTGCGCGGTGCCGATGCGCAACTGCTGCCCACGCTGTCGCTCAACGCCGCCGTCAACCGGGGGCTCGAATCGGGCGGGCGGCCCGCCGGCCAGTCCGCCAACGAAAGCACGTTCACCGTCAACTTCACCGCGCCGCTGTACGAAGGCGGGCGCAGCCAGGCCCGCCAGCGCGCTGCCGCGCACGCCGTCGAGGCGGCCGAGGCTGCGCTGGGCTATGCCGAGCTCAGCGTGCGCCAGCGGCTCGAAGACGCGCGCGTGCAGTCGCAAGGCCACGCGCTGCGCCTGCCCGTGCTCGCCGCGCGCGTGCACAGCACGCAGCGCACGCGCGACCTGTACCGCGAGCAGTACCTGCAGCTGGGCACGCGCTCGCTGCTCGACCTGCTCAATGCCGAGCAGGAGTTCCACGGCGCGCGCTTCGAGCAGGCCGAGAGCGCGCACGAAGTGCAGCGCCTCGCGGTCGAGTGCCTGTACCAGGCGGGCCGCCTGCGCGAGGCCTTCGGGCTGGTCGATGCGGGCGAGCTCGTTGCCGGAGGCCAGCCATGACCGCCACCACCGTGCCCGAACTGTCCGCCGCGCGCGGCCCCGAGCTGCTCGCCGGCTGGGTCGACGCCGTGCTGGCCGTGGCCGCCCACTACCACCTCGACACCTCACGCGAGCGCATCCGTGGCGCCGCCGCATGGAGCGACCACGAAGACATCGGCGAGCGCGTGCGCCAGATGGCCCGCCAGGCCGGGCTCACCGTGCGCCAGGTCGCGCCGCGCCTGGACACCCTGAGCCCCTGGCGCCTGCCCGTGGTGCTGCAGCTGCGCGACGGGCAGGTGGCCGTGGTCACCGCCATCTCGGCGCAGGGCCTGCGCGTGATGCTGGGTGGCGACCAGGGCGCGGAAACCGTCTGCACCGTGGATGAGCTGCAGCCCGCGCTCGAAGCCATGGCCGTGCTGCGGCCCGCGCAATCGGCACCCGACTCGCGCGTGGACGCCTACATCCGCCCGGTGGAGCCGCACTGGCTGCGCCAGATCGTGCTGGCCGACTGGCGGCCCTATGCGCACATCCTCGTTGCGTCGCTGGCCTACAACCTTATGGCGCTGGCCGGCACGCTGTTCTCGATGCAGGTGTACGACCGCGTCGTGCCCGCGCAGTCGCTGCCCACGTTGCATGTGCTGTTCGGCGGCGTGCTGCTGTCGATCGCGTTCAGCTGGGTCATGCGCGGCGCGCGCATGCGCATCACCGACGTGGTGGGCAAGCGCGCCGACCTGCGCATTTCGGACCGCGTGTTCGGCCACGCGCTGCGCGTGCGCGGCTCGGCGCGCCCGCGCGCCACCGGCACCTTCATCTCGCAGCTGCGCGAGCTGGAGCCCGTGCGCGAAATGCTCACGTCGACCACCGTGGCGGCCGTGGCCGACCTGCCGTTCTTCTTCGTGTTCTGCGTGCTCTTCTGGTTCATTGCCGGCTGGCTCGTGCTCGTGCCGCTGGCCGCGTGCGTGCTGCTGATCGTGCCCAGCCTGCTGGCGCAACCGCGCCTGCGCGCGCTGGCCCAGACGGGCATGCGCGAGTCGTCGCTGCGCAACGCCATGCTGGTCGAGGCCGTGCAGGGCATCGACGACATCAAGGGGCTGCAGGCCGAGCCGCGCTTCCAGAACCAGTGGAACCACTACAACGCCGTCAACGCCGACTCGGGCCTGCAACTGCGCGCGCTGCTCAACACCCTGAGCAACTGGACGCAGACCGTGCAGGGCGCCGCCTTCGCCTTCGTCGTGTTCTTCGGCGCGCCGCTCGTGATGGACGGCCACATGAGCACCGGCGTGCTCGTGGCCGCATCGATCCTGTCGACCCGCATGCTCGCGCCGCTGGCCGGCGTGACGCAGGTGCTCAACCGCTGGCAACAGGCCAAGGTGGCCGGCGAGGCGCTCGACCAGCTCATGAAGCTCCCGGTCGACCACCCGCCCCACGAGACCCGCGTGCACCGGCCCGCCGTGCAGGGCGACTACGCGCTGCGCGACGCCGTCTTCAGCCACGACGGCCAGACCACCGCGCTGCACGTGAAGGCGCTGCACATCGGCGCCGGCGAACGCATTGCCGTGCTCGGGCGCAACGGCGCGGGCAAGTCGACGCTGCTGCAGGCGCTGTCGGGCCTTATCGAGCCGCGCGCCGGCAGCGTGCTGCTCGACGGCGTGTCGATGGCCCACATCGACCCCGCCGACGTGCGCCGCGACGTGGGCCTGCTCGGGCAGGACGCACGCCTGTTCCACGGCACCCTGCGCGAAAACCTGCAGATGGGCACCCCCCACGCCACCGACGCCGAGCTGGTGGCGGCGCTGCAGGCCACCGGCGCCTGGGCCTTCGTGCGCCGCCTGCCCACCGGGCTGGACCATCCGCTGCTCGAAGGCGGGCGCGGCCTCTCGGGCGGACAGCGCCAGAGCCTGCTGCTCGCGCGGCTCATGCTGCGCCGCCCTGGCGTGCTGCTGCTCGATGAGCCCACCGCCTCGCTCGACGAAGTGGCCGAGCGCGAAGTGATCGAACAACTGCGCGCGCTGCCCGCCGGCCGCACGCTGGTGCTGGCCACGCACCGCCCGGCCGTGCTCGAGACGGTCGACCGCATCCTCGTGGTGGACGGCGGCGCCGTCGTGCTCGACGGCCCGCGCGAGCAGGTGATGGCGCGGCTGCGCCAGGGCGCGGTCGCCTCGCGCGAGGCGATGGCCTCCGCAGGCCGCAGCAAGGAGGGGCAGGCATGAACGCCGTGACATTGACCAAGGCGCAGGTGCAGGCCGCCGCGCAGGCACCCGTCGTATCCACCGCCACCGTGTGGGGCCCCGGCGGCGCCGACGACTTCGACGAAGCCCGCGCCAGCGGCTCCGCGCGCGTCGTGTGGTTCATCGCGCTCTTTCTGCTCGCCTTCTTCGTGTGGGCCTGGGTCTTCGAGATCGACGAGGTGTCCAGCGGCATGGGCAAGGTGATTCCCAGCTCGCGCGAGCAGCGCATCCAGTCGCTCGAAGGCGGCATCCTGGCCGAGCTGCGCGTGCACGAAGGCCAGATCGTCGAGAAGGGCCAGGTGCTCGCGCAACTCGACCCCACGCGCGGCGAATCGAACGTGGAAGAAACCGCCGCGCGCTACCGCGCCGCCCTGGCCAGCAGCGTGCGCCTGCGCGCCGAGGTGCAAGGGCAGGGCAGCCTGCAGTTCCCCGCCGAACTGAAGGCCTACGCGCAACTGGTCGATTCCGAAAGCGCGCTCTTCCGCTCGCGCCAGGGCAGCCTGCGCGACACCGTGTCCGGCCTGGGCCAGGCGCTCGCGCTCGTGCGCAAGGAGCTCGACATCACCCGCTCGCTGCAGGTGAGCGGCGCGGCCAGCAACGTCGAGCTCATCCGCCTGCAACGCCAGGCCGCCGACCTGGAGCTGAAGATTGCCGAGGCACGCGCCAACTACATGGTGCGCAGCCGCGAAGAGCTGGCCAAGGCCGATGCCGAGGTCAAGTCGTTGTCGTCCGTGGTGCGCGGGCGCGCCGACTCGCTCGAGCGGCTCACCCTGAACTCGCCCGTGCGCGGCATCGTCAAGAGCCTGCAGGTCACCACCATCGGCGGCGTCGTGCCGCCCAACGGGTCGCTGCTGACCCTGGTGCCGCTGGACGACCAGCTGCTGGTCGAGGCGCGCATCTCGCCGCGCGACATCGCCTTCATGCGGCCCGGGCAGGAGGCGCAGATCAAGATCACCGCCTACGACTACGCCGTGTACGGCGGCCTCAAGGGCCGCGTGGTGACCATCGCGCCCGACACCCAGCGCGACGAGGTCAAGCCCGAGATCGTGTACTACCCCGTGCTCGTGCGCACCGACTCCGACGCACTCACCGACAAGGCCGGCCGCCGCATGCCCATCGTGCCCGGCATGGTGACCACCGCCGACATCCGCACCGGCCGCAAGACCGTGTGGGACTACCTGACCAAGCCGCTGAACAAGGCGCGCGAAGCCATGCGCGAGCGCTGACCCGCGCGCGCCCATTTCTCCCAGCAAACCCATCCGTCACCCATCCGACCCAAGAGGACGCTAGCCATGAAAACCACCCCGCACGCATCCCCCGCCGCTGCCGCCTTCGTGCTCGCCGCCGCGCTGCTCGGCGCCGCCGCTCCTGCGGTGGCCCGCGACAACCCCGTGGACCCCGTGAGCAACCCCGACAAGCTCGACTACCGCGACGTCGAGGCGCGCCGCCCCGACTTCAAGGAACCCTTTCTGCGCGACGGCGTCGTGTCGCGGCCCGAGCGCTTTCGCGAGATCAAGCCCGGCCTCAACCAGGCCCAGGTGCTCGCCGTGCTCGGGCAGGCGCTGAAGCAGCAGCGCGGCGCGCTCGGCACCGAGTGGGACTACCACTTCAAGTTCCAGATGCCCCAATCGGCCAACTACCTCGTGTGCCAGTACAAGGTCGTGTTCGACGACAGCCAGGCCGTGCGCAGCGCCGTGTGGCGCCGCCGCCAATGCCTGGACCTGCTGCCGCGCTGAGCCGCAACGCCGGCCCGCAGCCCATGCCTCGCGATTCCACGCGCGCCCCCCGTCCCTACGAGGCCTTCGTGTACGGCAACTCCGCCGACGAGCCCACGCGGCTGGCCGAGCGTTGCCTGGAGGTGATCGAGGGCACGCTGAAAAGCGTCGACCGCGTCGTGGCCTGCCTGCGCGCGGCCGAGCTGGAACACGGCATCGGCATCGCCGCCATGACCCGCGCGCAGATCGCCGACGCCGCCGAGTGGCACCGCGCCAAGCTGCAGGGCCTGCTGGCCGTGAAGCTGCAGCTCACGAACCGCGGCGGCGACATTCATCTGGTGGACGACCTGCATCTGGTCGTGCGGCTCAAGTCGCGCCTCACCGCGCCCGGTGGTTTTCTGCCGGAGCTGTACCACCTCATGCCCCATGGCTGACCTGGACGACGCGGCCCTCGCGGTGGATGCGGTCCGCTGCATGGGGCGTTGTCTTCTTCTGGCGTTGAACGACGACGCCCACACGGCCGCCCCGGGAGTCGCGCCGTGATCCGCCGCACCAAGCGCTTTCGCAAGAACCTCTACCGGCTGAGCGACGTGGCGCTGTGGCTGCTCCTTGCGCTCTTCCTTGCGCTGGCGGCCGACGCGCTGCCGGCCCGAGGTGTCAGCCAGGATCATCACGACAGCGAAGCCGAGCGCGCCACGCACGCGCACTAGCTGGCGGCCGGCCCCGAGCCGGGTCTTGCTTCGCCTCGTCTCGCCTCCGCTGAAGCAGAAAAACCGGGGCACCTCAGATATCTCGTCGATTCGAGAAATCGTCGACGAATTCTTTTCTCTTGCGCGGCTTCGCTTCTCTACAGTGAATGCCCCCGCGACAAGACGGCCCGCTGTAGCGGCCGACGAACCCTGTGAAAGGAACGCCTTCTCCCCAGACATTCATTGATGGATCGATCGATTGATTCGTGCGAGCGAATGAACCGCCTTGCCTCACGGCGGGTGTCGATGCGGCTTTGTGAAGCGGCGACACGAATGTGAGGCACAAAAGGCGACGGCCAGGGTGCGTGAACACCCTGACCGTCTAACCACATGACGTGCACAACTTTTCAGGAAAGCACACCAAATGGCTGATCGAATTATGGCCGGGCGCTCAACGCCCAAATCTCCCCGCCGCACACGCGGCGCGACCCCTTCGTCCACCCCCACAGGCGAAGACGCCCGAGACCTTCTCGAAATCAAACTGGCCCAGCTGAACTCCCTGCTGTGGTGCTGCTACGGCGACGGCAACGGATGGTTCGAAGAAGCTGGGGAGAAACACCGGGATCACATGCTGTGGATTGCGGCGGATTTGGCGCGGGAGGCGGAGAGGTTGTTGGGGGAGAGTGGGAGGGGGTAGGGAATTGGTTGCCCGGCCGCCGCGTCTTTGTGGCCGGCGGCGGGTCACTCTCCCATACCCTGCAACGCGGCAAAGGAGGGCGGGTGTTGCCGGTTACTGGACCAGGCCGAGCGGAACCTTGCTTGTGTTCTTCAGGTCCTTGGGCGCCGCGCTGGCTATGTACTCGCAGATGTTCTCGGCCTTGTCGTGCGGAGCGACGACTACAAAGCTGAAGACGTCGTTCCCCGGGGCTGTCTGAATTTTTGTGTTCGAGGCGGATGTTGATCTGCTCTCGATTGATTTCTCTTATGTCTTCAGGCCCCTGCCGGGCCGCCGGAGGCACCTCGGT